>Ga0222713_10002724_pt1 | contig 18653 bp, 31 predicted proteins | sample C33_649DmetaG_FD_165061 | JGI IMG/M metagenome (GOLD analysis project Ga0222713, IMG submission 165061) | Estuarine water microbial communities from San Francisco Bay, California, United States - C33_649D | ecosystem: Environmental > Aquatic > Marine > Unclassified | place: USA: California...
AATGAACACAAGATTGAGTGAAATAAACCATTTAATTACAAAAACGAAAAAGGGGGAGAAGGATTTGACTTTTCCTATATGATGTATATATTTAATTAATACAAATCGAATAACAAATTCAATGATTACTATTTCACATATCGCACCAACAACAGAGGGTGATACTCCACGAAAGTCGGAGGTGGGATAGTATTGTCAATACGAGACTGAACGAACCCACCTAAAAAAGGTGGGTTTTTTTTTGTCCCATGTTTGATAGTTTCATTATTTGTTGTATATTTGTACCACAATAAAGAAGTAAGTTCTTTGACATATTAGTAAGAGAAAAAAATGGTCGGTTCATCTAGTGGTCCAGGATGTTACCCTTTCACGGTAGACACACGGGTTCGAGTCCCGTACCGACTACAACAAAACTCAGTTCTCCTACGTGCCACTCCTCTTCGTAGAGCGAGATACGGAGACCAAACACAAGTCCACATTGAGTGTGATGGACGGACCGGTTAGGAGTTAAAGAAGGTGGTTAGCGCACTACCCATACTCGCTGAGCAAGATATAACATCGCGGAGAAGATGAGCTGGTGCACACGGTGGTCTCATAAGCCATCACTAGGTTGGTTCGATTCCAACCTCCGCTACTAAATAAAAAGATGGGAAAACACACAATACGCGGTGGAACTATGTGTTTTTAAAAAAGAATCCCATCTTTGTTTGCGAGAGTAGCTCAGTCGGTAGAGCGACAGCCTTCCAAGCTGTAGGTCGCGGGTTCGAACCTCGTCTCTCGCTCTAAGTAATATCAACATAAGGAGATAACGCTTCTCTGAAAGGAACACTGACTTCCAAGTGGGTCGCAACCACAATCGGAAGTTTGGGAACGGCTCAGTGTACTATGTTCAGGACCCTGCTCTGATGTGCACATCAACAGGTTATGGGGAACAAACCATAAGTAAAAACCGGAGACACGATATTACTTTTAAGTGGACCTTTCAGTCGAAAGGAACCAATCCAAATTCGTTACACTTGATTGGAAACGTCTTTGGCCAACAGTACTCACCACGCTTCCCGTTAGGTTAGCGTACCAGGGTGAGTCTTTTACGAGGGTAGATAGTTGCAAATGTCTATCCTCATTTTGCGAGAGTAGCTCAGTCGGTAGAGCACAACCTTGCCAAGGTTGGGGTCGCCAGTTCGAACCTGGTCTCTCGCTCAAATTGGTCTGGTAGTTCAGTTGGTTAGAATACATGCCTGTCACGCATGGGGTCGCGGGTTCGAGCCCCGTCTAGACCGCAATGAGTTTGAGATACTCAGAGACATATGGTTGTCTTAAAACGCCATAGGATACCACCTCACGATTCCTACCACAACGAGTGAGGTCGTGGAGTTTGGGAGAAGGACACTATCCCACCACGTAGTGTTGACTTTTTTTAAGAGGGTAAGACCCACAGGTTTATTGAAGAGGAAAAAAACCGATACATCTACTCATCTGGAATCTCAGGATGGGGAAAACGGGCTGTTAGCTCAGTTGGCTAGAGCACCTGCCTTGCACGCAGGGGGTCGAGAGTTCGAGTCTCTCACGGTCCACAACGCAGACCTTAAAAAGGGCCCTTCCGTCTCGTTGAGCGGCTTAGTTGGGCCCGGGTCTGTTACTCGGGGTGTAGCACAGTTGGTAGCGCGCCTGCTTTGGGAGCAGGAGGCCACAGGTTCGAGTCCTGTTACCCCGACCACTATGAATATTTTATTTATTTTAACTATTTTCGATATTATTTTTTTTGATATTTTTAAATAAAATAAGAATAATGGAAAAAACAAAACAAAAATGTTTAATTTGTAATTCAGAGGCTACTCGTAAACTTCATCACGAAAATGGTCAAGGGTTCTTTTTACTATGTGAAAAAGACGTTTGCAAAGAAGTTTTACATGTTCAACTACAAGGAGCGTTCAGAAATCAAAATTAAATAATATATTTGTAGTATAGGCCTCCATAGCTCAGTTGGCCAGAGCAGCTGATTTGTAATCAGCGGGTCGTTGGTTCGAATCCGACTGGAGGCTCCAAATGAAAAAAATTATTGCACACTCATTATCATATGTTTGGGTAATAGTCCATGTCTTACTAATAATGTTTAAAACTATGAAAAATTTTTTACAAAAAAATCCTGAGATTATTTTAATAATCGGTTGGTTTTTATTAATTTTTACAATAACAATGAATGTCTTATGAAGTGGAATAGAGACGAATGGCAAGGTAGAAGTAAAAAACAAGTAGAGGAAAATTACAAAGTAATGGAATTTATTTATATCTTATTCTTTGTAACAATTGTCGGTTATTTGATTTCAACTTTTTTTTAATGAAAAAAACAAAAATTATCAATTTATTTGGTGGACCAAGTGCGGGTAAATCCACCATATCTGCCGGTGTTTTTTATGAATTAAAAAAAAGAAACATCGAGTGTGACGCACCTTACGAATTCCCAAAACAAGTCGCATGGGAAAACAATCAATCTCAAATATCTGACCAACTGTTTATTTTTGCTAATCAACATAGAGGTATTGTTAGGTCATACGGCAAAGTCGATTTCATCATTTTAGATTCCCCAATCATTTTATCATTAGCATATAAGAATGGATACGGTAACGAGTACCCTTCAAATCTTTATGGTGAGTCATTCGATAAAATGGTTACCGATACATTTTCAAAATACAGTAACATCAATTTTTTCTTAAAACGTAATGAAGATGGTTTCCAACAAACGGGAAGATTTCAATCTTATGAAGAATCTTTAGAATTTGATGAAAAAATAAAAAGTATATTGGACATTAATGGTTTTCCTTACTATTGTTTAGACGTTAATGATGAAACTGTGAATACTATCGTAAATTTTATAATAAAATACAAATAATATAGGGGCCTTTAGCTCAGTCGGTTAGAGCAAATGACTCATAATCATTAGGTCGTAGGTTCGAACCCTACAAGGCCCACCAAAAACAAATGTCAAAATCGTGGATATAAAATATGAATTCCCCTGGGTCATTGCCGATAATAAAACATATGATATTATCGGTATTGGAACTTTTGATGGATTATCCAAATCAAGTAGTGGTCATCTTATGACTTATAGAACTTGGAGACAGATTGTAGATGAAAGAGGATTAACACCAAATGATTCTCTTTATAGAGTATTATCAACTTTACCTGAATATTAAAATTATGACGTATATAATAATTAAAATGATGAAGAACCCAAACGGTGGAAACGACCTCCCTGTGGTTTTATTAAGTGGTGAAGAAGTATGGACTTTTGATAATGTGGATGAGGCAATCAAAATGTCTGAAAGATTAACATTAAATTCAGATTCAGGTCATAGATATTACGTAAAAAAGGCTTAACTTTGTACTATGAAAGTTATATTCCTTGATAATGATGGTGTAATCTGTCTTGCAAACAATTGGGGTTCCCGACACAAAAAACAGAAAAAGTGGGGTGGGATGAAATTGTCCATGCGTGGTAGTGAAATTCCATTGGAGTACCGTTTTGATAATTTTGACGAAAAGGCGGTTAAAGTTCTAAATGAAATTTTGGAACAAACTGATGCCGAAATCGTTGTAAGCTCAGATTGGAGGTTTCATGCAACTCATGAAGAACTTGGAGATTACTACGAATCTCAAGGAATTATCAAAAGACCATACTCAATTACTGACAGGTTTCATTATACTAATTGGGTTGAGGAAGGTATAGTTCCTGAAGATTTTTCTTGGAGTAGAGTTGATGATTTGGAACAACAGCGTTATTTCGAAATCATGCGTTGGTTGAGTAAAAACCCATCCGTGACACATTGGGTTGCCGTTGATGACCTTCATATGGGTATCAAAGTTGAAGCCAGTAGTTATGGTCCTTTTGAAAGAGATTGGGGTTTGAGTAATTTTGTATGGACTCCTCGTGATTGGGAAGGTATTAAACAATCAGGTGTTAAGGATAAGATTTTAAATTTTTTAATGTAATTGTTATGGAAATAAAAATTAATAAATTCATTCATTTTATTAATCGGTTGTCTCAAAAAGCAACCATTAAAGTTATACGATGGACAGACCCAACGTATGCGTCAACCACACATAAAATGGATTATGAAAACGAATGTTTTAGCATTTGTAGAAAACTTATCCCAAAAGATGAGACAATCCTTCTTATGTCCCCAATTTCAGGGAAGAGGTACATCAAATATGATGATGGAGAAATTTTCATTATTATAGAACACAAACAATTAACCATTGTTAACCATCAGTATAGTTATACCATTGAAATTGAAGGAAAGGCTCAAGAACGACTATCAAAAATGTTTGACAATGAAATTGAGCGTCGAAGAGAAATTATGGAAACTGAGATTAAATCAAATGTTAAACATTCGTTAAAGACGATTTATAATAAAATAATCAATGAATAAGTTTAATTTATTAAGATATTGGGGATATTTGATTTTGGGGATTCCAACTGCACTAATTTTATTTGTTGTTACCGGACTTTTTATATATCTATCTCATCCAACACCTGAAACTCGTATTATCACAAAAATAGAAAAGGGTGATACTGTTGAGGTCGTTAAACAACCTATCATTATTAACAACCCTGTAATTGAAAAATCTACAACAACTACAACAACTATTATTCAACCTGCTGAGGTAAATGCAGAACCAGCCGAGGTAAAACCAGAACCTGTTAAACCAAAACCTGTGGTTACACCTCCTGTTATTGATACAACTAAAACTAAAGATACATTATGATTGATTTCGCAGATGTCATTGTCGACCTCCAAGCAGGTGACACTGGTAAAGGAAAGGTCGCCCACGCCTTAGCAAAAAGTGGAGAATATACTCACGTTGTGAGATACAACGGAGGAGGAAATGCCGGTCATACCATTTACCATAACGGTAAAAAGTTTGTTACACACTTTATTCCTGTTGGTGTGTTATATGGTATTAAATCGATTATAGGACCTGGATGTGTTGTGGACCCTGATAAACTTAATCAAGAGATTGAAGAACTAGAAAATGGTGGTTTCAACGTAAGGGAAAATCTCTTTATTGATAAAAGGGTTCACATCATCCGTCCTGATTATATTGTTGAAGACTCACGAGATTCAACAATCGGAACCACTAAAACAGGTAATGGTCCCGCTTATCGTAATAAGTACAATCGTACAGGTATGAGAGCAGAAAACTATTACAACGGTAAAATGTTGATTGACATTTACGAAGAATTTCACAGACAAGGTCGAGTATCCATTTTATTTGAAGGAGCTCAAGGTTTTGAATTGGATATTGATTGGGGTGATTACCCGTATGTTACATCATCACACTGTACTGTAGGTTCTGCCATTCTTAATGGTGTTCCACCACAAAAAATTAGGAATATTGTGGGTATTGCTAAAGCGTACCGAACATATGTTGGGGCTAAAAAATTTGAAAGTAATGACCCTATTTTTGAAGAGATTCGTGAAGTAGGTGGCGAATTTGGTGCAACCACAGGAAGACCTCGTCAGGTGAATTGGATAGACATGGATGATTTGATAAAAGCAATTCACATAAATGGTGTGAATAAGTTAATCATTAACAAAATTGACGTACTCGAAAATGTTAATATATTTAAATCAATCATGGGAGGACACGAGACCACTCACGAAAACAGAGAAGAAATGGAAGAATATATTCGTGACATTGTAAACCTTTATTGTCCGTCTGTTGAAAATGTTACATTCTCAGTTTCCCCATTTGACATTTAATAACTTTTAATTATAATTGAATCATGCTTAACACACCCGTAACCACAAAAGACCTATTGATTGGAATCTCCTTTGGAGTACTTTTAACTATCACTTCTGAATTTGCATTCAAAACAAAAAGTACATCAATTACTGAAAGCACAAAAGACGAGGTTTTTGAACTACAAAGAGAAAACTCTAAATTAGAAGGTGAAAATAATTACTACAAAAGATTCGTAGACTCAACTATGAATGTTTTGACAACAGAACAAAAAATGGATTTACTAAATAAAATGTAATTTTATGAACATTAAACAAGCACTTAAAGAAAAAAACAAATTGGCGAAGAAAGTAACCGATTTGATGGAAAGAACAAACAAATTTAACTCAATGGATGAAGGTGGAGTTCGTTCATATGACCCAAAACAAACATTGACAGATTCACACACCACAGTGGAAGAACTGATTGAATTGAAGACAAAAATTCATACGGCTAACTTGCCAGTTTATGAAAAGATTTTCCGTATGGCCGAATATAAGTCATTTGTGAAATACCTAAAATCTCTAAACTGTACACAGGGAACTGTCGTTAATAGTCGTTACGGTGACACCACATTTCGTCAAATGAATACCGTAATCACTGAAGTTGAACGAGACCAAATGGTTGAAGAGTATGAGGCGATGATTGATTCAATTCAAGCTGAGTTGGATGAACATAACGCAACAACTCACATCTAAGACCTTGTGATTGTTGTCAGTGGATGAGTAGTAGGATATGCAAAATCCTTTCCACAATTTACTAGACATTCAGATAAGTGATACTGATACGTACTCAAACCATAAAGTTCAACTTGTCAATTGGTTCAACCCTCGTTATAGTCAAAACTCATTTTATATCTATTCATAACACGGACAATCACAGACCCCCACTTCGGTGGGGGTTTTTATTAAAAAACTTTTTTGTATATTTGTAATTATGAAAACAAACATTTATTTAGATGATGTTAGAACACCTAAACCAAACCCTTCAACGCACCAAGTAATTGAATGGACTGTTGTTCGTTCTTACGATGAGTTTGTTAATAAGGTAAACGAAGTTGGGTTATCTAACATTGATATTATTTCTTTAGACCACGATTTAGGTGATACTGCAATGATGGAGTATTTCACAAATGTCAGTCCTAACTATACGTTGGATTATTCTAACATTGATGAAAAGACAGGATATGACTGTGCCAAATGGTTGGTAAACACATTTTTGGATAGTGATACTGAATGGTTCTTATTGTCACGAGTGCAAAAGAAAAATAACAAAATACCATTTCCAAAAGTTATGGTACATTCCGCTAATCCAATTGGTTCTGCTAATATTATGGGTTATATCAACAACTTCTTAATGAACGAAGCTCAACAACAAACTTGTATTCGGTGGAATATTCCTCATACGATTGAAACAATTATTGAATAATTATTGTATATTTGTCCTATGAATATTTTTGTACTCGATTTGGATGTTAAAAAATGTGCTCAGTATCATGTTGACAAACATGTTGTTAAGATGATTCTTGAAACCGCACAACTGTTGTGTGGTGTTCATCATATGACCCCCCAAGTCACCCCCCAAGTCACCCCCCAAGTCCCGTATAAATTATCTCACAAAAATCACCCTTGTTCTATATGGGCTCGTGAAAGTTTAACTAACTATTTGTACCTGTGTGAACTTGGTTTGGAGTTGTGTAAAGAGTATACGTATCGTTATGGAAAACGACATAAGTCACAGGATGTAATTGAATGGTGTGTGATTAATAAACCTAATATTGAGGATAAAGGGTTTACAGAACCCGCTAAAGCAATGCCTGAAGAGTTTAAAGAAAAAGAGGTTGTTGAATCTTATAGGAATTATTATCGTGGAGCTAAAAGTTCTTTTGCAAGTTGGAAAAATAGGGAGGTACCAAAATGGTTCGTAGAAAAAAAAATAGGATAAGTCCGAAGGTTGATTTATGTTTGTGGAGTTTATTGTTTATTGTTATTATAACAATAGGTGTAATTCGTAGTTTATTATAAAAATAAGGTAAGGACTAAAGTTTTAGATTTTGGTGTAGAAATATATTTATAGGTATATTCCAACAATATGGATACGGCAACATTAAAAGGTTTAAATTCTCTATACTCCAACGAACATGGTCTAAAATATACCTATAAGGTTGACGATAATGGGGTGTTTGTTGTTGATGTGGTCGAGGTGGATGATTTACCATTAATAAATAAATCTTTGATTAATCGTGGGGTAATTGAAAATACATATTCGTTGTCAAAATATTTACCTGGTGTAAAAGCCAACGAATTAATAAACCATAGAACAAAAATTGTTTTTAACGGAAAAGTAATAGATTATGATTTTGTTAAGGTATCTGATGAACTTCAAAATTGTATCAACACTTTTTTAGAATCTTGTAAAAAAGAAGTAAAAACAAATTCCCATATCCATGAAGCCTACTTTCCAACCGCACACGGAAATAGAATTGAAAAAGAAATTAAATCGGATAATGATTATTTTTATGTTTACCCTCTCCTTTATGCCAGTGCATTAACATTCGAATATGAAGGTAAAATACATTTTGTTACCGAAGAAAGAATTAAAGATTTTTGTGACAACTCTGAATATGCAAAAGACGAGGAAATGAACTACGATGATGTGGTTTCAGTATTTGTTCAATTTTTTAACAACACGGCAATGGAGGGTGAACAAGGAACAACACAAACGGACCAATTTTATAATTGTGCTATGTCGTTGGGTTGGGATGGTAATAGTAAGGATAGTTTATATTATGATTATTGGTTTAGGTCTGAAATATTTTTAATGGGTATTGGTAAATACATTTCAACCAATCCATATGAATTTGCGGGTCAAGATACATATCCATTACTTTATCAATACGTAAAGTATTTTCAAGAAAAGAAATAAGTCAGCCAACTGTCAAATTAACAAACCCCTTCCTAAAAGAGGGGTTTTTTTATTTCTTTTTGTTTATGTTTGAACGTATGAAAAATATACTACTATTTTTGTGTTTAATACCCACAATGTTATTTAGTCAAAATGTTATGGTTCCGACACATTTTGATTCAGAAAATGCCTCTCATCACATTATGATGGGTCACGTTAAAATGTTCACATCCGATTCAGTTGATTGGGTTTTTGAAAAGAAACCAGGAAGATATGTAACAACATATGATTGGTCACCCGATTGGATTAAATCAAAGTTAGATTTGGTATTTGCCAAAGGTAATTTGGAATATGTTTCTCGTACAAATGGAGGCTACGTTTTTACCATTGCCGTTGTCAATAGAAAGGACGATACTAAAGTTATAAATTATTGTACGTTCCATGTAAGTGCATGGACACAGAAAATTACTGAAATAGAAATTTTATTAGGAGAATAACATATGAAAAAATTATTAGGTTTGGTAATAATGATTATATTATTATATTATTATTATGGTTTGGGTTTGTAAATCAAGATAAAGAATAAATTATGAAAAAATTAATTATAGCGTTATTAGGATTTGTGGTTACAAATGCTTACGCACAAATTGAAATGGGTGCTTCTGTATCAAACAATGGCACTTATCAGACAGAGTTGAACATTATGGATTCAACAGTTTACCGTAATAAAAAAACTGTCTTTACCATGCAAAAAGGAATTGGTGTAATGACTTACAGCATTAAAGACATCTATAATTACTATAGAGAAACTACAGGTGAGGTACCATCGGGTAACAATTTTTATATGGGAACCTTAATCCGAATTGGTTCGGGTAAACAAAGTGTTGTATCAAGTGATATTGGTTTTGGTATCGGATTAGCTAGAACATATTCATCAAAATATGATTACAATCCGAACACAGGGATGGAAACTGAACACTACACTTACGAAGGTTATGAAACCGCAATTGGTATGACATGGGGTATTAATGTTCAGATAATGAACCATGTCGACACTTACTTTAAAGCCGGAGGATTGTTTAGAGAATATGGTGGTTTTTCTGCGGTTGGATTTAAGTACACTTTTTAATAAAAAAATATATGAAAAAATTACTATTAATGATGATGGTTTTGTTCGCAACCTTAAATGCAAACGCAAAATGTGATTGGAGTACTTTAAAACTACAACAATGGAATGAACGTAATTATTACAAGTGGTATGTAAGTGGTCAGGTACTTGACGACACTTGTGTTGATTACATGTTTATGATTTACGATTTCCAAACCAAAAAAACGGACACACTTAATTCGTTTAGAGGATTGACTGAAGTTCAGTTCAATGTTAAAGGTAAGTACAAAATGTACTTGAAGGTTTGGAATCGATGTGAAAAGTGTGACACCGCTTTGTATCGCCCAATCGAAATTATCCAATTCCCAGGTGCCGGGTTAGGTTATTCAGTTGATAAAGCTGATTGTAAAAAATATAAGTTTGAAATGACTTATATTAAGGGTTATCCATTAAAAGATACTTGTATGCAATATTATATGGTATTTTATAAAGGACCCTGGATGGATACGATGTCACAAACCGAATGGGATAATTTGACTGACTACCAAATTGGTATGGAGTATGATTTTCCAGATGAGGATTTCTTAGGGTATACTCAAACTCGAATTGCCGATTTTACATTTGAAGATACAGGTCGTGTATTGATGTACGCTCAATGGTGGAATGGTTGTTTGGCACAAGATACATTTATGTTTAGACGATTGGATGTTTGTAAATCAACCCCAACAAACGGGTTAAAACCAATCACACCTTCAGTTGGTGGTATGGTTCGTCCAAATCCTGCAAGTTGTGAGTTTTATATTACAGATACTCGTGTTCCAATGGAGTATATGATTCTAAACACTTCAGGAACAATCATCTCTGTCGGAAATACCAGTCCTTTTGAACAGACACGTATTGAAAGTTGTAATTGGCCAAATGGTGTCTACTATATTTGGATTATGGGTCTCGGTCGAGAGTTGATTATGATTCAACACTAATCATTTTACTTACTAAAACTATCGTTCATCGGCTAAATCCTCACTTTTGTGGGGATTTTTCAATTTTTACCAATTTTGGCATAGAAAGTGTCTCCATAATAATAATATGAGAAAATTATTATTATCATTTTTACTTTCAATAGGTTTTATTGGAAGTAGTATTGCCCAAATGGCAATTCCTGGCGCGGTTTTCGTTGACGGTCAATCAAGATTCAACGGAAGGAAAGTTACTGTTAAAAATCTACAATTAGATTTTTCTGACGACCATTCAAAGGTACACGGGTTTGTGGGTCCTGTAGGAGCACCTGCAAATGTTAATGTTGGTCCTGGACCTGTTGGTTCACCAACTGCACCTACAACATCACCTTGTAATCCACCAAGAGGTTTCAACAAACTTAACGTTGTTTTTTTAGAAAGACCTGAAGTTAAAGTATGTTTCTTCATGATGGATGCAATGTATGACGAACTTAAACGTCAAAGTGGTAATCAACTTGTAGATGCTCAAATTAGTTTCAGAGGTGATAGTAGAGTTGGTTATAATGTCACTTTTTACAAGTTAGGTAGATAGTATTAAGGTGTGATATTTATTATCAAACCTTTTAAGCATGGCACAAGCACACAAGAGTATACCAAAACCTTTAAGTAGGAAATCTCAAAAGAAAAGACATAAACTTCAAATGAATAATCACGAAGTTTTGAAATCTTTGGAAAACAAAAACCCGTCTAACTGACGGGTTTTTTTATTTGATTTTGTGATATAAACATATTATCTTTGTAGTATGAAAGCAATATTAGAATTCGATTTGGATAACGTTGAAAACGATGACCGTTCTAGTTTTCAGGATGCCGTTAATGGTACTAAATGGAAACTGGCGATGTGGGAGCTTGACCAATGGTTGAGGTCTCAATACAAATATATGCCAGATGATGCTCCTGAAGGTGCATATGACGCATATTACAAATCAAGAGAAAAACTGCATGAAATATTAAACGCAGATAGTTTAAATTTAGATTAACATGGATTATGACATTGGTTTTAATATGTATGGTGCGATGGATGATATTATCGCAGAAGAACTCAAAGTAGACATACAAACATATGTGAACATACTTGAGAATAAATGTACTTATAATGAAGGAAAGTTTATTATATTCTCTTTATTGTCACATAGACAAGATAAAAAGGAAAAAGCAATAAAATTATTTAAATCTAAATTACAATGAAAAAATTACTACTCTTATTGTTAATGACAATGGTATCATTAACATCGTTTGCCTCACATTTGTTAGGTGGATACATTCAAACCTTACAACACGGATACACCGATACGGTAGATGTGTGGGTCGTATTATTTAGAGACCCTCAGGGTGTGTCTACCCCACAAAACATTACGTTAAATCAACTAAAGTTGGTTAACAACTTTTATCAACAAAACACAGCGTTAACATTATCCAAAACGGCATCAATAACTTGGCAAGGTGTTATTGTTGATGTATACTCATTAACAACAATAATGAGTTCAGGGGATTACAGGTTCATTTATTCAACCTGTTGTCGAGGTATTTTAACTAACTCAACTTCGTCCGTTAACTCTAATTTTACCATCGCTTTAGATTACAAAAAGAATGGACCTGGTTCAGTGCCAAATTCATCACCATTATTGTTTAATCTTTTACCAGCTAATTGGGTTGTCGGTGATACTGCACAAACAATCTTATTCACGTATGATTTAGATGGTGACTCTGTAATTGTTGTCATGGATGACGCAATTAATCAACATGCAAACAATACATTCGTTCCACTCGCACCATTTAACCAATTAAACACATACGGTTATTATGATGTTCAAGGTAATGGTACGATTACATGGGCACCAACAACACAAGGTGTATTCGGGACAGGTTACAAAATAGAAGAATATAGAAATGGTTCATTAATTGGGGTTAATCGAGTACAACAAGTTTACCATACCGTTCAGGGTTCAACACCAAACGTAATTAATTTAAACCAAACTCCTACTCAAGATTTATTAAATGGTGATTCGTTATATTTTGCTTGTTTTATTAGCAATGCAACATCAACTGAACTTATTATTCCAGATGTAACAGTCACTCAGGTGTCAAACTCAACATGGGGGTTATCTAACTTACAACTTGGCACATATGTTGGGATACTAAGAGCAACAAATGATGATTCAAACATGGATTACCGTATTGTATTAAATGTAACATCAACTGTTGGTGTTGAAGAGTTGGATTTAAAGGTTGAGTATGAATTGTACGATTTTAACGGTAATCTTTTATATAAAGGACAAGACCTTGAGTGGTCAAAATACGATGGGTTATATATATTAAAAACAAACAATAAGTTTGGAAAAGTATTTATAACAAAATGAGAAAATATTTAAAAAGTACATTAATTTTCATAATCCTTAACTTTATTGGATTATATCTTGGAAGTATTTGGACAACACCGGGTGTTGTGTCAGATTGGTATAATGACTTAATTCAAGCTCCCTGGACCCCACCTGGATGGGTGTTTGGGGCAGCTTGGACCACAATAGGATTAACCTTTGGTTTGGCATCATCTAAGTTTTATTTAGAAAAAGACCACGATATGGTTTTCTTTTATATTCTTACTTGGTTTTTGAACCTACTGTGGAATCCCATTTTCTTTACAATGAAAGCACCGTTACTTTCGTTAATTGTAATTACGAATCTTTCTGTATTGATTGGTTTTATGACACACGAAATGAGAGTTAGACACGGTAAATGGGTATTAACAATGTTACCATATTTTGTTTGGTTAGTAATTGCAACATCTTTGAATCTATTTATATTAATTATGAATTAATTTTATGTATGGAAATACACATATCGAAAAAGAATTAGTAATTAATGATGACCCAATAAAATTGATTGAGTTTGAAACTCGTATTTCATCAGGAGATAAAATAGAACCAAAAGATTGGATGCCTGTTGAATATCGAAAACAACTTATAAGGATGATAGAACAACATGCTCATTCTGAAATTATAGGGGCATTACCTGAAGGAACATGGATTACCCGAGCACCGGGTTTTAGAAGAAAATTGGCGTTAATAGCCAAAGTTCAAGATGAAGTAGGACATGCTCAGTTGTTATACTCGGCTGCCGAAACATTAGGAAAACCTCGTGAAGACATGATTAATGATTTAATAAACGGGAAATCAAAATATTCCAATGTATTTAATTATCCCGCAAAAACATGGGCAGATGTGGCAGTTATTGGTTGGTTAATCGATGCCGCAGCAATCGTAAATCAACTTGCAAACGCAAAAGGTTCTTATGGTCCTTATTGTAGGGCTCTTGAGAGAATTTGTTATGAGGAAAGTTTTCACCTTAAACAAGGTCATGATAATTCCGTATTTTTAGCCACGGGAACTCCAAAACAAAAAGAAATGGTCCAAGACGCATTAAATAGATGGTGGAAACCTGTCATACATTTTTTTGGACCACCTGACTCTCAATCCGTACACTCAGAAAAATTAATGAAGTGGAAAATAAAAATGATGAGTAATGACCAAATGAGATTTCAATTTTTTGATATGTATGTTCCAAAAATATTGGAAATAGGTTTAACAATTCCTGACCCAGAATTAAAAAGAAATGAAGATGGGACTTGGAATTATTCTGACCCAAATTGGGATGAATTTAAAGAAGTTGTTAAAGGTAATGGACCTTGTAATAAAGAAAGACTTGCAGTTAGAAGGATGGCCGAGGAAAACGGTAGATGGGTTAGAAAAGCATTACTTGATATAAACGCAAAATACGTAACACCATTAGCATGATGGATGTTTTTACTATAACTGAAGTTGCTGTCAATAAAATTAAAAAATTGATGAGCGAAGATGATAAGATAACATCCGAACACTTTTTAAGGGTTGGAGTAAAAGGTGGTGGATGTTCAGGATTATCCTATGATTTAGGATTTGATAATGAAACAAATGAAGGGGATACCATTTTTGAAACTAATGGTATAAAGATACATATTGATAAAAAATCATTATTGTATCTGTTTGGGACAGAACTAAATTATTCTGATGGGCTTAACGGAAAAGGATTTGAATTTATTAATCCAAATGCAACCAGGACCTGCGGTTGTGGTGAAAGTTTCTCAATTTAATTGATTAATATAATTTTATCATCTATACTATAAAAAAAGAAAATGGAAAAATTTAAAAAATACTTCGAATTTTCAGGAACGATTAGTGGGACTAATTACTTCCTTCGTAATTTATTCTCAACTATCGTTGCGTTCTTTGGTGGTTATTCACTTGGTTGGGGTATGGCATCAGGTGAAATGGGTGTAATGACATTGGCCATGTTGGTGTTGGTACCAGTTATTTGGTTTAACATCGCCACAATCTACAAAAGAGCAAATGCTTTATTTACTGAAGACGCCACATTATGGACCGTAGGTGTGTTGGTTCTCCAAGTAATTAATCAGTTTTTCAAAGGACAACCTATAGGTGGATTAATAACCTTAGGATTATTAATTGTTGGGTTAATTTTTATTTTTAAGAATTCAAGTATTGAAAATCACGAAGGTTGATATATATTTGTAGTATTAAACGGAGGTTTGGCAGAGCGGTCGAATGCGTCAGTCTTGAAAACTGAATTACGGGAAACTGTAACTGGGGTTCGAATCCCTAAGCCTCCGCCAAAATCTTGGAACACTCTTCCAAGATTTTTTTTTGGAGAGATGCCTGAGTGGCCGAAAGGAGCAGTTTGCTAAACTGTCGTACCCCCAAAGGGTACCCGGGGTTCGAATCCCCGTCTCTCCGCCACATTTTATTTGTCTTTATAGTTTTTATTTTATACTTTTATTCCCTAAACATTTTAAACATGAATATTACAAAAGATTTCGAGAAGTACGCAATTAGTGATTATGGTGTTTCATCATTGAACATGCACTATTACAAAAACCAATTAGAAGACTCTTTAACTCCATATATCTTGGAGGAAAGGGAAATGAGAGCAACACAGATGGATATTTTTTCTCGTTTAATGAGAGACCGTATTTTGTGGGTTGCCGGTGGAGTAAATGACCACATGTCTACCATTGTTCAAGCTCAGTTAATGTATTTAGATTCTGTAGATAATACCACTATTACTATGCACATTGATAGTCCTGGTGGTTCTGTAAAATCTGGTTTATCTATGGTGGATGTTATGCAATACATTAAATCTGATATTGCAACAGTTAATACAGGTATGGCAGCATCAATGGGTTCAATATTATTGGGTGCAGGAACTAAAGGAAAACGTTCTTCATTGAGGTTTTCTAAGACAATGTTACACCAAACATCAGGGGGTGCTGGTGGTAATATTCAAGACGCTCGTATTAACTTTATTGAATGGGAAAAATCTAATAAAATTCTTTTTGAACTTCTTGGTGAGTTCTGTGGTAAAAGTGCAGAACAAGTCACTGAAGACGCTTCTCGTGACTTTTGGTTGAGTGCGGATGAGGCCGTGGAGTACGGAATTATTGATGAGGTAATCCGTTCTAAAAAGTAATATGTAAAATATACATATTCCTTTCTCAAAAACCCTCATCTTTTTTAAGGTGGGGGTTTTTATTTACATATAATCTTTATGTGTGATAATTATTTTTATGGAAAAAACTCAAGTATCTGTAAAACGACACATTTTAAAGACAATCACATGGAGAATAGTTGGAACTATTGACACTATGATATTAGGATGGCTCATCTCGGGAGACTTAAAAATAGGTTTAACCATAGGTTCTTTTGAGGTCGTAACTAAAATGATTTTGTACTTTTTACATGAAAGAGCGTGGTATAAATTCAATTTTGGTATCAGTAGAGATGAAAATGTTGATAAGTAATATATTTATTTAGTATAAATAATTAAAACTTATGGATTTTGGCGTAGTACTACAAGCTCTAATTACATCTATAGCATCGGTTATTGTAGCATTAATTGGTGCAGGATATTTTAAAAGATATACAGACAGACAAAAAGAAACATTCTCAAAAAGTAAACTTATGGAACAAATCCGTAAGGATGAAATTGTTCATTTAGCACTTAGAGATTTAAGAAGAAAGTATAATTGTGACCGAATTTATATTTGGCAATTTCATAATGGTGGAAATTTTTACACTTCAGCACCAATGCAAAAAACATCAGTAACCTACGAAAGATGTTCAGACGGACTTGAAAGAAAATCAGAAAGGTTTCAAAATACAATTATTTCAACAATAACTTCATATATTAAAGATGTTTTAAATTTAGAAATGTTTTACTATGAAGTAAAAGACATGCCAGACATTGCGATTCGTTCTGTTTGTCAATCATACGGTACTCAATCACACGCAGGTGCACCTATATATGACGATAAAGAACACTTAATTGGTATTTTATCTATGGATTGGGTATTCAGTGAAATTCCTGAAGAATTTATTACTGAAGAAGAATTCAATACACATATGATAGATGAATTGTCAAAGGAAGCTAAATCATTAGCTAACTACATCTAAGATGGATTTAAAGGGTATCATAAAAAAAGTTTTACGTGAACAGGATTGGACTGACAGACCTTCCAGCAATCCTAATATAAGTGTTAACCCACCAAAACAAAAAACCCAAACACAAACAACCCAAATACAAAATAAACCAGTAATTGGTTGGACAAAAGCACCTCAAAGTTTGGTAGATGCTTTTGGTATTGATGTTGTTAAACAACAATACGAATCAAAAGGATTTTCAACAAAAATAGAAGGGGGTCAATTATTTGTCATAGGTTTATTACCAAAATCTTATCTTGGTGCACCCACATTCAAATTTGGTAGAGGTCCAGAATCCCATCAAGAAGTCGGTACAGGTACTAGTTGGGCATCCTTAAACGCATGGGATTATCATAGTGAACCAGGAGCGGTAGTATACTCATTAACAAAGGGAAAAGTACTAAATAAGGTAAACCCAAACTCAGATAATTGTTTCCTTCATGGGGACCAATTAACAATAAAAGGTACTGATGGATATCCGTCTGTCTATTATACACACATTGAAAGCCCATTATCTATCGGTGATGTAGTGACTGTAGGTCAAGAAATAGGTAAAGTTCTCTTATGGAAAGGTGATAAAACCGGTTGCAAAAGTGAAGGTGGGTCTTGGATAGATTATTCAAGTAGGGATGGTGGTGAAGAGGCATATAAAAAGGCAATGACTCACGTACATATTGGATTATCTGATGGTTGGGATATTAATTCTCTTTTAGGTTAATTGACATTCATAATTTACTGATTATATTTTATCTATGAAATTTACCATAGACACAGAAGAAAAAATTATATATTTTAAAGAACCTTTCAACAAAGATGACATAGAATATGTGTTGTCTATTTTGGATATTGAAGGTATTGACTCATGGAAAATTTCAATGGAGGAATCTTTTTCTAAACCTTTCTTTGTACCTGAAACACCCAATCAGACAGGACCTTACACAATAACCTGTGATGGAGTCCAACATCGTTTTACAAATACAACATCAACACATAATATAGAACTTACAGATATTTATAATTAAAATTATAAATGAGTAAGTTAGAAGAATTTGTATCCGTTGTACATTCAATTGACGATATTTTAGATGAATATCGTAATATGAGACAAATCATGCAAAGAGAGGGTTATACCGAATCACAGATTGCAAGACTTTACTCATTCCCATACGATTTAATGGCATCAAGAAATAAATTACAAGAAAAAATTGCCGATTTTAAAAGCTCGTTACAGATGTATGGAATTTTTGAAGAAAAAGAATATCAAAAATTTATTGAATCCAAATTAAAAGAGATTGATTTGGAATATCC
>Ga0222713_10002725_pt1 | contig 18648 bp, 20 predicted proteins | sample C33_649DmetaG_FD_165061 | JGI IMG/M metagenome (GOLD analysis project Ga0222713, IMG submission 165061) | Estuarine water microbial communities from San Francisco Bay, California, United States - C33_649D | ecosystem: Environmental > Aquatic > Marine > Unclassified | place: USA: California...
GGGCCAAATGCAAGCGCAAGCCCAACAACAAGTTATGGAAAACAAAATGCTTACTAACCAAACAACATTCATGGTTATCCTTGGTGCTGCAATGATTAGTGGTGCATTAATTATTGGGTCTATAATTAATAAAAAATAATTAGTATGAGCCAAATGCCATCTATGGAATACCGAAAAAGGAACCCTCAAAAATTCCAATTACCAAAAGAACTAGAAGATAGGTTAAGGAATGAAAGAATGTTTCCATTTGATATTAGGCCAAGTATTCCTAGTAAACCCGTACCCCCACCAAAAGATAAAAAAAGTGAACAAGGTGCGCCATTACCAACTAACCCCGTAAGCGAAGTTGAAGGTTTGTTTGGTGTACGTATGAGCAAAGGGCAAAAATGGGCCATGGTAATTGGTATTACACTAGCACTTTATGGCGTAACTATATACTTAAATAAAAAATAATAAAATTAATAAAATGGCTAATTTAAGCACAACACTAGTAGCAGAAGAATTAATATCATATTCAGTTGTTACTGACAAAAACGGCCTTGTAAAATTATTAGAACGCAATGGCGTGCAAATGCCTAATAACCCTTCTGATAAGGAAGTCACAGTCGCGGTTTTAATGGCTATGTCAAAAAGCCAAAACTTTAAAGACGAACTTGCTGCGTTTTTAACAAAAAAGGTAGGCGAAGCGGGTGATGATTTTCAATCATTTGTTGGCAGCGAAGCTGACTTTGGTTTTACGGGCGTAGATGACTTTGGCTTTACGGGTATTGAAGATTTTAGCTTTACGGGTGCTGATAACTTTTTTAGTGCAAATGGTACAAAAAAGCCCGTAGTAACGGCGGCACAAAAAAAGGCTACACGTGTATCGGCAACTAACCCACAAGGTAAAACAAAAGCGGGCCTAGCGTTAGCGGGTATTGGTAAGTTTTTTAAAGACAACATTTTAACGGCTGAAAATATTAATGCGGGTATTGCAGTTGGCTTAAATAAGGTTAATAACAAAACACAAGCTGATAGTAATAGAATACAAGAGCAAGCGTTAGTGTTACAAAGCCAACAAGATGACCTTAAAAATAAATTACCTAATAAACAACCAATGAGCCCCGCAGTTAAATACACTTTAATTGGTGTAGGTGTTATTGCGTTAGTTGGAATTATTTATGTAATTGTTAAAAAGAAACAATAATGGCAACAGATAATAAAATAGTATGGTTCGGTTTGGGCGCGGTAGCAGCCGTTTTGCTTTTACGTTATTACAATAAAAACAAAGGCTTAATGGTAGGCGACATGAAAAATGACGCAAGCAACCTAGTTAAAGCCGCACAAGACAACCTTAAAGCGACAACCACCCCATTGCTTAATACGCCAATTGTAGCTAGTGACCTTGTTAATACGGCTAAAACAAAAGTAATTGACCCAATATATGTACCCGTGCGTAACCAAATACCAACTAGGTATGGTACGGGCATTGGTGAAGATATTTTTGCTAACATGACGGGCGGGCCAACAACCCCAACAAACATACAAGATGCTTGTAGGTGCGCGGACAAAAAAATTAAAAAATCAAAAGGGGGACTTAAAAACCCTGAATTAATGTAAATAATAAAACCATGGCCGAAGGGAAAGAATTATTAGATAAAATAGCTGAACTAAAATCAAAGTCAGATAGCTATGCGCTTAAAAAAACCAAGGGTACCATTACGGGTGCCTTTATTGGTATGGCGGGCGGATTGCTTATTGGGTTTTCACGTAAGTATAATTTGCTATCTTCTGCTTTTGTTGGCGCATTGGTTGGTGGTGTGGTATCACAACTTTTATTACCAAAAATTGAAGAATAATGAAAAAAGGAATGACACCTTGGTTAATAGTAGGCGGCGCAGTTGTGCTTATTGGCGCAGTTGGGTTTTTTTTATTGCGTAAGCCAAAAGAAAAAGCAACAACGGGCGGTGGTGATGTTACCCCAATGCAAAACACAAATGATGGTGGTGGCGTGGTAGTAAGTAATACGCCTATTGAAAAACCTTTTGAAAACATGGGTTTTGTACAAAAAAGCAACACGCCATTTGTTAGTATATTAAAAGAGCCTACATTATTTAGTGGCCAAGTAAAAAAAGTAGAAAGTTTTACTTCAACTTTTGCACGCCCAAGTAGTAAAAATGGTTGGTGGGAAGTAAGTGATGACGGCGTAACCACAATTGGCTACGTACCAAATGGAACTTTAAGAAAGTTGTAACCAAAAAATAAACATAAAATGAAGGTCGCAGAAATTGATTTAGAAAAAAAATTAACTGCAAACCAACTATTTAAAAAGTACAAGGAAGAAGGTGGCACGCTAAATTTTTCTGATTGGCTTACAAGAGAAAAAACAAAAGGAGTTTTTCCGTTAAATAGTGGCTTAAATGAAGAAATAAATTTAACTTTAAATAATTTAAAAATAAAAAAAATGGATAAGACAGTTTTAGGCTTCCCCGTTAAGACATTATACCTAGTTGGTGGCGTAATTGTTGCCGCGGTAGTAATAAGCAAATTAATAAAAAAGAAGTAAAATGAAACAACGCGACATTATTATAGGGGTAGCAGTGCTTGCACTTGGCGTTTGGTATTTTAAACTAAAAAATACTAAAAAAACCGCTAACCTTGGGCCAATTATAGTTGGCGTACCTGAACCACCACCAATTACACCAATTGATGCTGCTACGGGTGCACCAATAACTATGAACGCAACGGGCGCGGGTACTTATAGCCATGCCTTTTTAAAAGAATACGAATTAGTTGTACCACCATTCCAACCAAGTGAAAAAGTTCAAGCTAAAAGCCGTGAACTTGACGCGGGGCGTTTTGCACCTAACTTCCAAAACATCAAAAGCCCAATCTACGTAAATGATTTATAGACTTTGGACAAGGTACGAACCATGCAAAATATGCGTAAAAGTGCGGACAACAAGCCCGCAAGTAATTGCATTAAAGGCTTACGATTCCGATAAGCCTAATACTTATTTTATGGATCGTACTAAAACCATTGATGGTACCGAAGATCTATATGTACGTATGCCACTAGCACCTAATAATTGCTTATTAAGCATTTATAATGAAAAAAATGGCAACCAAAAGAAAAATGAAGACCCAAGTTTTGAAGTTTTAAGCATTAAAAAAGAAGAACTTGAAATAACCCTACCAAAAACTAAAATGGACACACCCTTGGTGCGTAATTTTGTGGCCTTTGCCCAAAAATTTAGTTTTTCATCGGGTTGGATAGCCGCCAACCGCGACTATGTAAGTTCGGTAGGAAATTTTAAAATTGAATACTTACCATACATTGTAAGTAGCCGTGGTGAACGTATGGCAACCCCCGCACGTGTAAGTACTAAAAACGGGCGTATACAAGTATCGCAAGAGGCGTTTAAGCCTTTTACAATACCTATGCGCATGGCAATTTTATTGCACGAATTTAGCCACTATTACATAAATAGCGACATTGCTAACGAAACCGAAGCTGACCTTAATGGCTTAACAATATACCTTGGCCTTGGCTACCCAATTAAAGAAGCATACACCGCTTTTGGTGAAACCTTTATTGGTTACCCTAGCGAACAAAACAAACAACGTTACGATATTATAAATAAATTTATACGCGATTACATTAAAGAATACAACATACAAGATGTATACGCAACGGGTAATTAAAAAACAAAAGAAATGAATAAAAAAACTATTTTTTATGTTGGTGTATATGCAGTGGTGGCCTACGGGGCATACTACATGTTTTTTTCTAAAAGCGCGTATGTAAGAACCATTAAAAAGACAAACAATTATAGTGGTACCGAAAAGGATTTAAAAGACCTAGTAGGTAAAAACTTTTTAAAACCATGGGCTAGGGCAGCAAAAAATAATGTACCAACATTCCAATTTGAAGGAAAAACTTACAATACAAAAGGCGGTAAAATAGTAAGATAAAAATAATTAATATGAAAGTATACCAATATTATAAAGATTTACCACCATGGGCAAAAGGCGTAGTAGTAGTAGGTGGCGCACTTGCACTATTTTTTGTAGGTAAAAAATTGTATGGAGTTGTTTTCCCTTCTGATGAACAAAAAAGAAATACAGAATTAAATAGAAACATAGATAGTGAAATAGCTAAATTACAAAGAATACAAAAAGCTTCTTACCCTGATAGTACATACAATACTATGGCAAACACAATTTACAATAGTATGAAATTTGCCGTTGGTGATGACTATGGTGCAGTACAAGATACTTTGAAAAAAATGAAAAATGACCTTGACGTAGCCAAGCTTATTAAAGCATTTGGTACGCGCCAAGATTATGCTTTTGGTATTCCCGTAGGTGGAAAAATGGACTTATTTACTTACGTTAAAAAAGAATTGGGTAACGAGTGGGGTGGATTAACTGCATACCGCGTTACTGACATTAATAAAGATTGGGCCGCAAAAAAAATAACATACACTATATAAACTTATACCCATGGCAATAGACATGCTTGAAAATAACGAACTTGGAGCCCTTGCACCTATGCGCATTGGTGGTAACACTTCGTTTGTAGATGAAAATGACGTAACACCTTGTAGAAGTTTTACGGGTGGAGACGATTTTTATAACCTTTTTGGTAGCCAAAAGCGTAAGCGTTCTGTTGCCCAAGTAGAAAAAGATGCAAATGAAAAATGGGGGCAATATGACCAAAAAACATGTGGTGGCATAGAATTACTAATTGCAGATACGCAAGTAGAAATTGAACGTATTACAAAAATGATGGCCAACAATAATGGCTTTGATTTACCAATACAATTAAAAATTGCCCGTAGTGCACAAGCAAATGCAAAAATGCTACAAAACCAATATGACTGCGTGCGTAAAGCTGAACAAGCAAAAGTTGAAGAAGAACGCAAAAGTAGCCTTGATGCCTTAACTAAAATTAGCGACCTCACAGTCGACAAAGCAAAGCAAGATATTTTAGGTACTGACAAAAGCGCAAGCGCGGGCGATGGTAACAAAAAATTATTATTATACGGCGGTATTGGCCTAGGTGTACTAGTGGCTATCGCATTAATAGCACGCAGATAATGAAAGCAATAAAATCACTAGTAATATTAAGCGGTTTGGGTGTAATTGGTTACGCCCTTTATCGTTATTATAGCAAACAAATTGATTTTTTAAAAGATATTACATACCAAGTTGTTGGCTTTAAAATTGTACAAGTAAGTGCAAATAATGTATCTGTTGATATTACTAACCGCATTTACAATGCTAGTAATGTTGAGGCCGTTGTTACAGAACTTTACCTTGACTTTTTACTTAATGGCGTAAGGATAGGCCAAGTAAACGAAGTAAAAGATATTGTAATTAAGCCACAACAAACAACTGACGTTACATACCGATTTAGCTTTGATCCAAAGCTTGTAATTAAAAATATTGTAGACCTAATTACATTTAGCGTAGCAGCCAAAGACATGACATTTGTAGCAAAAGGGTATGCAAAAGTAAAGAGTGCATTTTTAAAAACTACAATACCTTTTGAATATAAAAACACTTTAAAGAACTTTTTAAAATAATATATAATGGGAGCAACAAACGTCTGGACAGGAACCATAACCAACGATAGCATTACAATTAGCCAAAGCCAAAACGTAGTTAGGGTAACTATATTATGTTCGGCGGGGGGCGTTACCTTTTCAGGTAGTTCACAATTTAATGGTACTTCATCAGCAGCAATTACATTTGCCGTAGGCCAAGGTATTACTTTATCGGGCTCTGCTGCAAATCCATTGGATGGAATTACTATTGAAGCACCTACGGGAAGTGATGTTGCTGATGTAACAATTTCATACCAATAATTGAAATTTATTACCTATTTTTATTCCACAAAAAAACCATAAAAAATGCAAGAATTTATCATTGGCGAAAGTCAAAAAATTTTTTCAAAGGCTATTAAACGTTACGCCCAAGAAGCACAAAAAGAAAACCATGAAGTATCCATTTTGTTGTATTTGAAAAGTGAAGAAGGTGAAAAGGTTGATGGGTACAAAATATGTTATAATAACCAACCCGTTAAAGAGGTAGGTATTAAAGACGTATTAAATGTAAAATTTGATATTAAAGGGTATTCATTTATGGTGCCCCCACATATTATAAGGTTCTTAAAAGATTTTGAAAACGAATTAAGTAGCACCCAAGTAGATGTGTGCGTGTATTTAAGTAAGGAAGATGATGAAGAATGTAGGTTTTTCTTATTTAACGCGGGCAAATTTATTAAGGAAGTTTACTTAACTGAATTAATAAAAATATAAATTAAAAATAATGGGTAGTTCATTCCTTGGTGCAGATCAATTTGGCTTCATTTCTGGCGGTAGCGGCGGTAGCGGCACGGGCACAAATGGTACTAGTGGTGAAACCTTTGGTACAAGTGGCACAAGTGGCCAAAGTGGAACTAGTGGCGCAAGCGGTAGCAGTGGGACTAGTGGCCAAAATGGTACATCAGGGATAAATGGGACTAACGGAACAAACGGGACATCAGGCACAAATGGCACAAGTGGTACCAACGGGACAAGTGGGTTTGATGGTAGCAGCGGAACTAGTGGCACAAGTGGTTTTGATGGAACAAGCGGCGTAGACGGAAGTAGTGGAACAAGTGGTAGCACGGGGACAAGTGGTTCAAGCGGTACAAGTGGTACCGATGGAAGCAATGGCACAAGTGGCGAAGATGGCACCGCTGGAACAAGTGGTTCAAGTGGCGAAAGTGGAACAAGCGGCCAAAGCGGAAGTAGCGGAACAAGCGGTAGCGATGGCGCCGATGGAACTAGCGGCACAAGTGGTAATAATGGTTCTGATGGTACAAGTGGCCAAGACGGAACTAGTGGTGTAAGTGGTACAAGTGGTGAAAGTGGTACAAACGGCGTAAGCGGTACAAATGGAACAAGTGGAACTGATGGTTCTAATGGTTCTAGCGGAACTGCGGGTGCTGATGGTACAAGTGGTGAAGATGGAACTAGCGGACAAGACGGCACAAGTGGTACAAGCGGCGCAAATGGTACAAGTGGCCAAGACGGAACAAGCGGCGAAAGCGGTACAAGCGGTGTAAGTGGTACTGACGGGTCTAGTGGTACAAGTGGCGAAAATGGAACTGCGGGTACAAGTGGCGATACGGGCACTAGCGGTACAAGTGGCGAAGATGGCACAAGTGGAACTGATGGTAGCAGCGGTACAAGCGGACAAGACGGCACAAGCGGTGTAAGCGGTACTAGTGGAACTGCGGGAACAAGCGGTTCTGCGGGTACAAGCGGCGAAGGCGGCACCGCGGGTACTGATGGTAGTAATGGAACAAGTGGCGAAAGCGGTACTAGCGGAACTGATGGTAGTAGCGGTACTGACGGAAGCAGCGGAATAGATGGGACAAGTGGAACAGACGGAAGCAGCGGTACCGATGGTAGTAGCGGCACAAGTGGCGATAGTGGAACTAGCGGTACAAGCGGCCAAAGCGGAACAAGCGGGACAAGTGGAAGCAGTGGCACAAGTGGCCAAGATGGCACTAGTGGCGTAGATGGAACTAGTGGAACCGATGGTTCTAGTGGTACTTCTGGAACTGCGGGCACAAGTGGACAAGGTGGAACTGCGGGCACAAGTGGCGAAAGCGGCACAAGTGGTGAAAGCGGTACTAGTGGAACAAATGGTACTTCGGGGACTAGTGGTTCTAGCGGTACAAATGGTTCAAGCGGGACTGATGGTTCAAGCGGTACCGATGGGAGTAGTGGTACTGACGGAAGCAGCGGCACAAGTGGCGTAAGCGGAAGCAGCGGTACAAGTGGAAGCAGTGGAAGTAGTGGAACAGACGGGTCTAGTGGTACAAGTGGTGATAGCGGAAGTAGCGGTACCGATGGATCAAGCGGTACTGATGGAAGCAGTGGAACAAGCGGTGAAGATGGTACGAGTGGTACAAATGGGTCAAGTGGGACTAGTGGGACTAGTGGAACGGCGGGCACCGCGGGGACTGCGGGAACAAGTGGTTCAAGTGGTACTGATGGTAGCAGCGGGACTGATGGTAGCAGCGGTACAAGTGGTGAAAATGGAACAAGTGGAACTAATGGTTCAAGTGGCACAAGTGGCACAAGTGGGACTCACGGGTCTAGCGGCACTGCGGGAACAAGTGGAAGTAGCGGGACCGATGGGAGTAGTGGTACTGACGGAAGCAGTGGCACAAGTGGCGAAAATGGTACAAGTGGTGTAAGTGGCACAAGTGGAACCGCGGGCACAAGTGGCAGCGCGGGGACAAGTGGCACGCATGGAAGTAGCGGTACTGATGGTTCTAGTGGAACTGACGGGAGCAGCGGAACAAGCGGTGAAGCGGGCACAAGCGGTACCGATGGTAGCAGTGGCGAAAGTGGAACTGCGGGTACAAGTGGTAGCGCGGGGACAAGTGGTACAAATGGTACCCATGGTTCAAGTGGTACTGATGGTAGTAGCGGGACTGACGGAAGTAGCGGTACAAGCGGTGAAAGTGGAACAAATGGCACAAGTGGCACTAACGGGACAAGTGGTTCAAGTGGGACTTCGGGGACAAGTGGAACTGATGGGTCTAGCGGGACTTCTGGAACAGATGGTTCTAGTGGGACTAGCGGCACTGCGGGCACCACGGGCACAAGTGGTACGGCGGGGACTAGCGGTAGCGATGGTTCTAGCGGTACAAGTGGCACATCAGGGACTAGCGGCACTTCGGGTGAAAGTGGCACTGCGGGTACAAGTGGCTTAACGGGAACTGCGGGCACAAGTGGTGTAAGTGGTGTAGCGGGTGGTTTAGTTTATTACCTTAACCAATCAGTAAATACAAGTAGTGCTTTTGGTACACCAACTTATAAACAATGGTCACCAAATGGCACGGGTACTGCACAACAAAGTGTTACATTATCAGTTGCGGGGGCAACAAGAACACTAATTGCAACATACGCAACGGATTCAGGAGACCCTAACGAAACAAATTTACCTTCTGGAAATTGGGGTTGGGTAACACACTTTGATATAGATTCAAATGGTAGTTTAGCAGTAGATATTGAATTATACAAATATACAACGGGTGGTGTTTCTACGTTACTAGGTACAACAAACCTAGATACAGAATCAATGTCTAGTGGTGTTATTAAAGAATTTTTTACTGATTTATTCTTACCATCAACTGCATTAAATGCAAGCGATAGGCTTTATTGCCAAATATATGTAGAACATGATGGCGGTTCTTCTGCTAATGTTACCTTTTATACAGAAGGTACAAGTAACTATTCATACGCACAAACAACTTTCAATCCACCAAGTGGAACAAGTGGTACCAATGGTAGCAGCGGGACAAGCGGCACAAATGGTACCGATGGCTCTGCGGGCACAAGTGGGACAAGTGGTAGCGCGGGTACAAGTGGTGCAAGCGGAAGCAGTGGAACTAGTGGAATAGACGGAACTAGCGGCACCAATGGAACAAGTGGGACTGACGGATCAAGTGGCACGGCGGGGACTAGTGGTTCAAGTGGCACCGCGGGCACAAGCGGAAGCAGCGGTACTGACGGAAGCAGCGGAACAAGTGGCGAAGCGGGGACTAGCGGTACAAATGGTACCAATGGTTCTAGCGGAACAAGTGGGACAAATGGAAGTAGCGGAACTGATGGTTCAAGCGGTACTGACGGAAGCAGTGGCACGGCGGGAACAAGTGGGACAAATGGTACCAATGGTTCAAGCGGCACAAGTGGGACAAGTGGAACAAATGGTTCAAGCGGCACAAGTGGTACTGACGGAAGTAGCGGAACTGACGGAAGCAGTGGAACCGATGGTAGCAGCGGAACAAGTGGCGAAGCGGGTACAAGCGGAACCGATGGGTCTAGTGGCACAAGCGGAACGGCGGGGACAAGTGGAACGGCGGGAACAAGTGGTTCTAGCGGAACTGACGGAAGCAGCGGAACAGATGGTAGCAGCGGCACAAGTGGCGAAGCGGGGACAAGCGGCACCGATGGGTCTAGTGGCACAAGCGGAACGGCGGGGACAAGCGGCACATCAGGGACTGCGGGTACAAGTGGGAGCAGCGGAACTGATGGAAGTAGCGGAACTGACGGAAGCAGCGGAACAGATGGTAGCAGCGGCACAAGCGGAACCAATGGTAGCAGTGGGACTGCGGGCACAAGTGGTTCTAGCGGGACAAGCGGGACAACGGGTACCGATGGGTCTAGTGGGACTAGTGGCACAAGTGGAAGCAGCGGAACAAGTGGAAGTAGCGGGACTGATGGAAGTAGCGGAACGGCGGGTACCGATGGTTCTAGCGGAACTAGTGGCACCGCGGGCACAAGCGGAAGCGCGGGAACGGCAGGATCTAGTGGTAGCAGTGGTACAAGCGGAACTGACGGATCAAGCGGGACTAGTGGAACCACGGGCACGGCGGGAACGGCGGGCACCGCGGGGACAACGGGGACTGCGGGCACCGCGGGCGAAACACCACTATTGTTTGGTACAAGTGGTACTTCAATAACGTTACCATTATCATAGTTTCAATAGAAAATAATAAGCACGGATGCCAAGTTATTCTAATATAACATTAACTTTAAGTACAAACCTTGCGTTTTACCCCAACGATTTTATTCAGTTGTGGAATGACGCAGATAACTATATAATTGGCCGTGTTGTTAATTACAATCCAAACACGGGAGGCCTTACCCTTGCACCGATAACGTTCAAGGGTAGTGGTACTTATACAACATGGAAGGCTTCATTAATTGGGGCTAGTTTTGCCGATAGCGAAAGCGCAAGTGCGGGCACAAGCGGAACAACGGGCACAAGTGGCCAAAGTGGTACCGCGGGTGAAAATGCAACAAGCGGCACAAGTGGCGAAACGGGTAGCAACGGAACAAATGGAACAAGCGGTAGCAGCGGCACAAGCGGAAGCGCGGGTGCAAGCGGCGGTGTAATAGGTAGTAGCGGAACAAATGGCACAAGCGGAAGCGCGGGCACAAATGGGGAGAGTGGCAGCAATGGCACAAGTGGTAGTAGTGGCGTAAGTGTTGCAACAAGTGGCACAAGCGGTACAAGTGGGAGCGCTGGAACGGGCGGTAGTAGCGGAACTACGGGAAGTAGTGGCGCGGGCCAAGGTAGCAGCGGCACAAGTGGTGCAAATGGCGTAAGTGCAACAAGTGGTAGTAGCGGCACAAGTGGAAGTAATGGTGCCAATGGTGGTGGCCGTGGCACGAGCGGGAGCAGCGGTACTAGCGGAACAAGCGGAAGTAATGGTGTAAATGGTAACGCGGGCGCAAGTGGCGTAAGCGGAACTAGTGGAAGTAGTGGGACAACGGGTACTAGCGGAAGCAGCGGAGTAAGTGGCGTAAGCGGTAGTAGCGGAACAAGTGGAAGTAATGGGACTAGTGGAACTAGCGGAAGCAGCGGTGCAAGTGGCGTTAGTGGAACTAGTGGCTCATCAGGAACAAGTGGAACAAATGGTACTAGCGGTTCAAACGGAAGTAGCGGTGTAAGTGGGACTAGCGGATCTAGTGGAACTAGCGGATCATCAGGAACAAACGGAACAAGCGGAAGTAGTGGTAGCAGTGGTTCAAGTGGAACTAGTGGTAGTAACGGCACTAGCGGAAGTAGTGGTGTAAGTGGAACGAGTGGGAGTAACGGAACAAGTGGAACTAGTGGAAGTAGTGGTAGCAGCGGGGTAAGTGGAACTAGTGGCTCATCAGGCACAAGTGGAAGTAATGGTGTAAGTGGAACTAGTGGTAGTAGCGGTGTAAATGGTGGTGGTGGTGCTAGTGGGGGCAGTGGCACGAGTGGTAGTAGTGGTACTAGCAACGTAGCAAGTTTAGCATATCCAGGAGGTTCGACTGTCGCACAATTTAACTACAATGGTTTAAATATTGGTAATTGTGCAACAGGTGCGTGGAGTTCTGTTATGGGTGGAGATACCAATACTGCAAGTGGTAGTTTTAGTTTTGTTGGGAGCGGGTCACAAAATACGGCATCAGGATATACTTCTTTTGTAGGTGGCGGTACTTCTAATTGTGTTACAAATAGTTATGCCTCTGTTATGGGCGGTAATGGTAATATTAATTTTGGAAATTTTGGAACTATTTTGGGTGGGTTAGGTAACATTATATGTTCTAGTAGTAGTTGGGGTACAATTATAGGTGGTAGATTCAATACTGTCACTGCAAACAGAGCGGGTGCAGCGGGGAGTTTTTTAACTGCATCAACTTATGGGTATTTTGAATTTAATACCATTGATAAAGTAAGTGGTAGTTTTACTATAACACACCCTGACCCAAGTAAAGAGGCTAATTGGTTATTGTACCATAGCTTTGTTGAAAGTCCAACTGCGGGAGACAATATTTATAGATACGAGGTAACAACTTGTAATTGCGCGGCTAGTTTAGCTTTGCCTGACTATTATAAGTTTTTAAATAAAAATGATCAGGTTTGGGTTACTGCAAAAAACCATTTTGGTAATGCTTACGGCATAGTAAATAATGAACAAACTTGTATTAATTTTACATCAGACGCTGATGGTGAATACATTGTTTTATTAATTGGTACACGTAAAGATAAGTGGGCACAATATGCTTGGGATGGTGTAGAAAGGTACAAATCAGCTTCTAAAAATTCTATGTCTAATTAATTATGCCATACACTAATATAAATATCACAATTAATACGGGGTTAGCTTTTGAGCCTAACGATTTTGTTCGTTTAGTTTATGATGCAAGCAACACAATATTTGGCCGTGTAGTAAGCTATAATGCAAGCACGGGTGCTATGGTTTTAACGCCGTATGATTTTAACGGAACGGGTACTTACACTACATGGCAAGTTGATTTAGTTGGCGTAAGCGGAACTAGCGGGACAAGTGGCACAAGCGGTAGCGCGGGTGCAAGTGGAAGTAGTGGAAGCAGTGGAACAAGTGGAACAAATGGTAGTGCGGGTACTAATGCCGTAAGTGGTTTTAGTGGTAGTAATGGCACAAGTGGAAGTAGTGGTGCTAGTGGCCAAAGCGGTAGCAGTGGAGGCACAAGTGGCGTTAATGGTACAAATGGTGTAAGCGCAACAAGTGGAAGTAGTGGAACAAATGGTAGCAGCGGTGCTAGTGGCCAAAGTTTAGGTACAAGTGGAACAAGCGGTAGTGCGGGTAATAGTGCAGTAAGTGGAACAAGTGGTAGCAGTGGTGCAAGCGGCGTTAGTGTTGGCACAAGCGGCACAAGTGGAACAAATGGAAGCAGCGGAACTAGTGGTAGCGTAGGAACAAGCGGGGCTAGTGGCGTGAGTGGTAATAGTACGGGCGCAAGTAGCGGAACAAGTGGCACAAGTGGAAGCGCGGGTGTTGCGGGCGCTAGTGGTGCAAGTGCAACAAGTGGTAGTAACGGAACAAACGGAACAAGCGGTAGCAGTGGTGCAGCGGCGGGAATAGGTAGTAGCGGTAGTAGTGGCACTAGCGGAAGCAGTGGCGCAGCACGTAGTAATGGTAGTAATGGAACAAGTGGTTCAAATGGGTCTACGGGCACCAATGGAACAAGTGGAAGTAGCGGAACGGGCCGTAGTAGTGGCGGTAGCGGTGTAAGTGGAACAAGTGGAAGTAATGGAACTAGTGGTAGTAGCGGAGTAGGCGCAAGCAATGGGGCAAGTGGAAGTAGCGGAACTAGTGGAAGTAGCGGAAGTAGTGGTGTAGGTCGTAGTAGTGGAGTAAGTGGCACAAGCGGTAGTAATGGTGTAAACGGCGCCAACGGCGGTAGTGGAGTAAGTGGTGGTAGTGGTACTAGTGGAAGTAGTGGTACATCAGGTTCTAGCGGTGCGGGGCGTAGCAGTGGAAGTAGCGGTACAAGTGGTTCTAGTGGTGCTCCAGGACCAAGTGGTACGTCAGGATCTAGCGGTACATCAGGAAGTAGTGGCGTAGCAGCATCAAAAGTAATTTATGGTAGTGGTACTAATAATGTAATAGGGTGCACTAATATTTCTTCCAATGCTAGTTACAATACAGCACCAAATGGGTTTAATAATTCTGTTAGCGGTTATAACAACAATAATACAATTTTAGGAGGAAGGGGGCAGTGTGCAGTTTATCTTGGGGGTGCGGGGCCCGTTAATAACGTAATTTCAGGCGGGTATTATGGTTGTGTAGGTAGTACAATTAGTAATGTAATTGTTGGGGGCTTTCAACAAAAAGCTACTTGTGGGAATTGGAACTTTATGGGTAGTGGGCAAAGTAATTGTATAATAGGTGCAAGTTTTAGTGCTATTTCGGGGGGTATAAATAATACAATTAATTCATTTTATTTAAATACAAGTATTATTGGCACATACTTAACTGCGGGAGCAAGTTATACGACTTATGCAGAAGGGGTAAATAAAGGTGGTGGTACTTTTGGTATTACACACCCCGACCCTAGTAAAAAAGCAACACGTAATTTATACCATAGTTTTGTAGAAGCACCAACCGAAGGAGAAAACATTTATAGATATAAAATACAAACTTGTAATTGTACTGGAACACTTTGCTTACCTAGTTATTACAAGTTTTTAAATAAAAATGAACATGTTTCAGTAACGGCATCAAACCATTTTGGTAGTGCTTATGGAATTATAGATAATACACAAAGTTTTGTTACATTTACATCAGATACCGATGGAGAATATGACGTATTTATTATTGGTACACGTAAAGATAGGGATGTAAATTATTGGAGTGGTGTAGAAAGGTATAAACATGGGGTATCAAACGATTTTATATGTTAAAAAATAAAAAAACAATATGCTAGTAGCAAAAATTTCACCCGCTGCAAAAAAAATTATACAAAAATCACCTTTTGAACAAGAAGTGCTTACGGGTGAGTACATGATTGTTCAATGTAATAAGTATGTTATTGGTTCAGTAGTAGGTACATTTAATGACGAAAACTACTTTGAACTAAAATTTGGTAACATTAAGTATGAAAAAAACCCTGATGGTAGTAATAGCAAACCAATGCTTGATACAATCGTTAGCCAAAGGCTTAAACTTACAACCCCCGAAGTTGAAACATGGGGAACAGACGATAGCGTTATTTTTGATATTATTGCACAAAAATTGGGTATTACAATTGTAGAATTACAAACCCTTGATATGCAATTCACGGCTTAATTATACCTGACCTAGATGGCAAATATTACCATAACAATAAATACCAACCTTGCATACATTGCGGGTGATTATGTACAAGTAAGTAACAATGCTAACAATTACTTTGTTGGTAAGGTTGTTTCTTACAATCCAAGTACGGGAAGTATTACAATAGACCCAACGCTTTCGGTAGGTAGTGGAACGTATGGTACATGGGGTATTAATTTAAGTGGAAGTAATGGTACCGCGGGTACTAATGGTACAAGTGGCGGTGCATCAAGCGCGGGCACGAGTGGAACAAGTGGTAGCGCGGGCACAACGGGGACTGCGGGACTTGCGGGCAGTAGTGGTACTAATGCCGTTAGTGGTAGCAGTGGCAATAGTGCAACAAGCGGGAGCAGCGGTACCACGGGCACAAGTGGTACAAGTGCGCAGAGCGCAACAAGTGGGAGCAGTGGAACAAGCGGAAGTGCGGGTGCAAATGGTAGTAGTGGAAGTAGCGGGACAAGCGGCACACGTGGCGTAAGTGCAACAAGTGGAAGTAGTGGCACAAGCGGAGCAACGGGAAGTAGCGGTAGCAGTGGCACAAGTGGAACAAGCGGAAGCAGCGCCACAAGCGGAAGTAGTGGTGCGGCGGGTGCTAGTGGGACAAGTGGTAGCAGCGGAACAAGCGGGACAAATGGTAGTAGCGGTAGTAGTGGTGTATCAAACGTAAGTTCAACATCAGGGAGTAGCGGTACAAATGGTACTAGTGGCGCAAACGGCGCTAGTGGTGGTAGTGGTACCTCGACTGTGAATGGTTCTAGCGGCACAAGCGGTAGTAGTGGCGTTAGTGGCACAAGTACGGGTAGTGGCGTTAGTGGAACTAGTGGAAGTAGTGGTGTTAATGGTGGTAATGGCGCTAGCGGTGGAAGTGGAACAAGTACGGGCAGTGGCACAAGCGGTAGTAGTGGGACAAGTGGTGTTAATGGCGCAAGTGGCGGTAGCGGAACAAGTACGGGTAGTGGAGTAAGTGGCACAAGCGGAAGTAGTGGTGTAAGCGGTGGAAGTGGAACAAGTACGGGCAGTGGCACAAGTGGAAGTAGTGGTGTTAGCGGCGCTAGTGGCGTAAGCGGCGTAAGTGGAACAAGCGGTAGTAGCGGAAGTAGCGGTGTAAGCGGCGGTAGTGGTGTTTCTGGAACTTCTACGGGCAGTGGCACAAGCGGAAGTAGTGGTGTTAGTGGTGTAAATGGTGCCCCAGGAAGTAGTGGCACATCAGGTTCAAGTGGTGTAAGTGGTACTTCTGTAACAAGTAACCCTTTTCCTTTATGTTCAAATGCTTCTTATAGTGTTGTTCCACAATTTGGTAGTAATACAAATAGTGGTTTTAGTAGTGTAATTTTAGGTGGGATAGGTAATAGTATTATTAATGCAGACCAATCTTTTATAGGTGGGGGTTGTTGTAATTCGATTGGCAATTCTTCATCTACAAACGTAATATTAGGTGGGCATTGTAATTCTATTAGTTTTTATAGTGGTAACCAAAGCGTAATTGGTGGTGGTAGATGTAATTGTATACAATCGTTTGGTGCACAAAATGTAATTGGTGGGGGCCCAAATAATACAATAGCAGCTTATGTCCAAAGGGGTTACATTTTAGGTGGTTATTACAATACTTATTATGGTTCAAGGGGTGGGGTAATAAATTACCTTGCAACAACTAATAGTTTTTATGCTAGTGATACTACTTATTTTTATACATTATCAAAAACTGCGGGTAGTTTCAAAATTGACCACCCAGATCCTAGCAAAACTGCTACAATGGAACTATATCATAGTTTTGTGGAAAGTCCTACCGCGGGAGATAATATTTATAGGTATGTAGTAACAACAAAAAATTGTACGGCAACTTTACAATTACCTGACTATTACAAATTCTTAAATGAAAATAGTCAATTAAAAATTGCACCCGTTAATCATTTTGGTAAAGCGTATGGTGTTATAGACCCAACTGAAAGTTTTGTTACAATAAATTCAACAATTGATGGAGATTATAACGTACTTTTGGTAGGTACACGTAAAGACCCTGATGCAAAATTTGCTTGGGCGGGTGTAGAAAGAGTGAAGCCAATGTGTAGCAGTTATTTTGGTATATAAAAAAACAAAAAATGAACATAATTTTTTCTATTCAAGGTGGGCTTGGAAAGTCCGTTGTGGCTACCGCAGTATGTAAAGCCATTAAAAAAAAGTACCCAAATTGTAAATTAATTGTAATTACGGGTTACCCCGAAGTTTTTACCAATAATAAAGAAGTAGACATGGCTTTTGGCCTTGGCCAAGAAGCATATTTTTATAGTAAATACATAGATGGCCAAGAGGTGAAAATTTTTGCGAACGAGCCATACCTAGTAACAGAACATATTTTAAACCAAGAGCACCTTATAGAAACATGGTGCAAAATGTATGGGCTAGAATACAATGGAGAAATGCCATCAGTAGAACTTAATGAAAGGGAAAAATTGTTTTACTCTAATAAGTACCAAACTGAAAAACCAATATTTATTTTACAAACCCATGGTGGCGCACCACAACAAGATACTAAATATTCTTGGGCGCGCGACATGCCGCGTAATGTAATTAATGCCGTTATTGAAGAATTTAAAAACCAATATACCATACTACACGTAAAGCGTGAAGATCAATTTGGTTTTGAGCATACAACCCCAATACAAGAAAGCTTTAAAGGCGTAGCATGTTTGGTACAACGTAGCCAAAAGCGTTTACTTATAGATAGTTTTTGCCAACATACCGCAGCGGCTCTAAACAAACATAGTTCTGTTTTATGGATATCCAATAAGCCAAATGTTTTTGGTTACTCATTACATGATAATATTACGGCCAACCCTGAAACAGAAAAGCCTGACTTACGTTTTAGCGTTTTTAGCAAATACAATATTGTGGGGGCCTTGCAAGAATTCCCTTATAAAACAGAAACGGACATTTTTAACGTAGACCGCATTATACAATCTGTTATTGCGCAATAGTGTAAACGCCGTATGGCGTAACTAGGTAATCAATAATACCATTTTTTAAGTGCGTAAATGCTTCTTGGGGTCTTTCAACAATTGGTTCATTGTGTACATTAAATGATGTATTTACCAAGCAACCAAAGCCCATGTGGTTTTTGTATGCTTTTAATATTTGGTAAAACATATAATTGCTTGTTTGCGTAACAATTTGTATGCGCGCAGTTTTATCTACGGGGTGTACGCACGTAGGTATTTTTTCCTTAAATTCATCACGGGTGTTTACAAGCATAGTCATAAATTCGCAAGTGTAGGCTGACTTTGTAACTTCAAAAATTGTGTTAGCATCTTGTTCTAGCACTGCGGGCGCAAATGGCATGTAGTCGTTACGCTGCAATTTATCATTAAGGCGTTGGTATGTATCATTGTGGGTGGCATCAGCAATAATGCTGCGGTTACCTAGGGCACGTGCACCATGTTCACTACGGCCTTGGTACAACCCTAATATTTTTTTATCCATCA
>Ga0222713_10002726_pt1 | contig 18646 bp, 15 predicted proteins | sample C33_649DmetaG_FD_165061 | JGI IMG/M metagenome (GOLD analysis project Ga0222713, IMG submission 165061) | Estuarine water microbial communities from San Francisco Bay, California, United States - C33_649D | ecosystem: Environmental > Aquatic > Marine > Unclassified | place: USA: California...
ATTAAGTAACGCCATTATCTATTTTCCAACTTCTCTATTCTTTCTTTTAGGCTATTTATTGTCTCGTTCTGTTCTTTTACTGCCTCTACAAGAAGAGCAACAAAGTTCTGATAAGCAACTGACTTTGGATCAATGCCAAACACCAACTCTGGAACTACTTTCTCTACTTCCTGAGCAATGAAACCAATAGAGTGTGCTCCGCTTCCAACATAGTCAAACTCCACACCACGGAGATTCATTACTTTTTCTAGAGCATTATCAATAGTCTTTACATTATCCTTGAGTTTTTCGTCAGAGTTTGATGTAACTGTACCACCACAAGTCAGGTTGGTTCCATCAAATGTGAGGTTTGATGAACCTGCAAAGTTTCCTGATGAGTTGTACTGAACCTGGGTATTGGAACCAGCGGCAACACCAGAACCAGTAGCACCCTGCACACCTTGAGCACCCTGTGCTCCAGTTGCTCCCTGACGACCTTGTGCACCCTGTGCACCTTGAGCACCTGCTGCTCCAACACCAGTATCACCTTGTATACCTTGTGCTCCTTGGGCACCCTGAACACCCGCTGCTCCCTGACGACCTTGATGTCCTTGAGCACCTTGTACACCCTGAGCACCAGTGTCTCCCTGAGCCCCAATAGCACCCTGAACACCTTGTGCTCCAATCTCTCCTTGAACACCCTGGGCACCTTGGACGCCTTGGAAACCTTGAGCGCCTTGAGCACCTGGTGCACCATTACCTGTAGCACCCTGAACACCTTGATTTCCTTGAGCACCTACCGCACCTTGTGCGCCATCAGCACCTTGTGTGCCTTGTGCTCCTACAGCACCTTGACGACCTTGGTTTCCTTGTGCTCCCTGCACACCCTGTGCACCAACAGATCCCTGAGCACCTACTGCTCCTTGTGGTCCTTCAATAGCATTACTTGCCGTTACCCATTGAGATGTATTTGTATCTTGATAATAAACGTGGAGGTTACCAGACTCAGAATCCCACCAAAGGTCACCAGACTGTGGTGCTGATGGTGCTGTTTGTGCTATTGCTACTAGAGTATCGGCACTGTTAGCAGAAACCCACTGAGCACTTCCACCATCATTGTAGTAAATCTTCAGGTCACCACTATCACTTTCCCACCATAAGTCTCCACTATTTGGTGATGAAGGTGCAGTATCTGAGATAGAAACATTTGCTCCCTGAACATTTATTAGGTTGGAAGCGTCACCATAAAGATAAGTAGCACTAATAATACCAGTATTACCGTAAATAGTAACACCAGTTCCTACATGTATCTCATTATTGATACCATCTATTGTGATAGAATTGGGACCAAAAGTTACAATACCTGTAGCCCTCATGTCGCCTTCAACATATAAGGCGTATCCAGACTTGGCGGTAGTTCCTATACCAACATTCTTTGTGGTATGGATACCAATGGTATCAACTGCCCAAGTTCCACCAGCACCAACACCTATTAGACTAGAACCATCACCATAGAACTTATAGGCAGTAACAATACCAGCAGCAAGAACTGCAGTGTTTGATGAAGATACTGCTGCTAGTGGGTTTGTGGTTCCTACTCCAACATTACCTAGAGTATTGATACCAGCAGAATTTATTGCCCATGGGGTTCTTATCTCATCAAGCAAACCACCATTGGAGTCAATCCACTGCTGACTATCACCATCATCATAATAAATTTTTAGTCTACCAGTATCACTTTCCCACCATAGGTCACCTGAATTAGCATTAGTGGGAGCGTCATCACTGATAGTAACAGTCTCACTACCACCTGATGTTTCAACCCATTGATTGCTATCTCCATCATCATAGTAAATGTAGAGTTCGCCAAGGTCACTGTCCCACCAGAGGTCACCAGCTCTTGAACCAGATGGTGGATCTGTGGAGATAGAAACGTTTGCACCACCAGCACTCAGACTACTGAAGTCTAGAACGGCAGTAACACCGTAACCGACAATACTAATACCAGAACCAACAATGTTCAGGTCTTGGAAACTGGTTCCGATGTAGTAAGATATTTCCCCAGACTCTGGGTTTACTGTAGTGGAACCAATTCCTACTCCAGTAAAACCACCAACTCTATTACTTGCAGAAACCCACTGAGCACCATCAGGATCTTCATAATAAACACTCAGATCACCATAATCACTATCCCACCACAGATCACCAGCATTAGCATTTGCTGGTGGTGATGTTGAAATAGCAACTACTTGTACTGTTACTGTAGAAATACTTCCACTAGCAGTAGCAGTAATAGCAGAACCGACAAAGTTTATCTTCGATACACTGTTCGCAGTGCCTACAAGAGAACCTTCGTCAAAAATACTGATACCATTCGCCAGGGTTACTGGTGGTATATCAGTCCAATATCTATCATAAGTTGTTCCATTGTTGATGGTAACAAGTTGATAGTAGGTATCTGCTGGTGGTAAAGTTTTCTCACCAACATAACCCAGGTTGGGTTCTACCTCACCTGGGTGGACGTATAAGTGGCGGTCTGAATGAAGACCAACATTATCAACAATCTTTACTCTACCACTTAAATATCTTTGTGTCGGCTTTCTTGTATTATCTGCCATCTGCTATTAAGTGGTGCTATTTTCTAGAAAACTACCAATGAATTCCATTTGTAGTGGTCCTACAAGACCACCGCTTACATATGTATGAGCGATTCCATTAGCACTTCCTACAGTTGTTGTGAATGTTTTAGATGTTCCAACATCATCAACGATACTATCCACAACATAAGACTTTTGTGGACTTGGGAAAATAGTTGTGGTAATACCTGAACCTGATGGGCAGGTCATAGCAATACCAGACATAGTTATCTCTGAACCAGCAGAGAATCCATGTGTCGTTAATGTTGTAAATGTAGAAACACCAGTTGGTTCATCATAAGTAACGTTTGTAATCGTTACAATACCCGTTTGAGTTCCTGTGATATAAAGTCTATCAAGAACTGTAGCAGTTTTTTCTAGAACCAAACGACCATCAACGAGAATAGCAGCATCGTTTGGTGGGACTTCAATGTTTTTTATAACTCTAATATCTCTTGTATTACCTGTGCTTCTACTTTCTCTTCTGTGTATCAGAGTTGTTGTTGGATAGGTTCCAACTCCTACATTAGATACTTGTGCGTAGAGCAAAATAGCAGAAGTACCAGTGGGAACCTCATAAATCTTCTGTTCCCCTGGAGCCACAGGAACAGCAACCGTAAGAAACTTATTGACTGGTGCAATCGCCATTTTATCTTATCATCCTCCCAAAGCAAGTATCAGTGGTGTTAAGTTTGCTTGTATCGCTCTGTTGAAATCTCTTCCAGAAATAGTAGAAGTAGTTTGGTCGATTGTTAAACCTTGTCCAATTCTAAAGTTTCCTTTTTGGTCAGTGCTGGTGAATGGAATTTGACCTCCATTGATAGCAACAACTTCATTATCAGGATTAGGCACACCACCCTGGAAGGGGTTTGCACTATTTATGTCTACACCAGCACCGATATATTCGAAGGAGTGTGAACTGGTAATGATTCTACTGAGTCTTCTGAACGAAACACTAACTCCAGCACCAACACTATAAGGAACGAATTCGTTGAATGTAACTGTGCTAACACCAACAGCAGTTGGTTCTGTTGCCGTGTTTACAGTGTAAAGAATAGGATCTGTAAGTGCTTCTGCCGTTGCTCCTCCAGAACCAGAGATAGTGATAGTGATATCCTGTTGGTTAGATCCACTACCTGCAGGGAGGAAGTTTCTACCACTAGAAATAATATCAATAGAACTGATAGTTCCAGCAGCACTAACATTAGCAGAGAGTTCTGCTAGAATACTCTCAGGTCCAAATGGTGTAGATACAGTTACGTTTGGTGGAGCAGATGCACTATATCCAGAACCACCATTAGTAATGTTAATTGATCTAATAGTTCTTAGAGGTTCGGTAACAATACCACTCTTCGCTCCAGTATCTGCATAATCATCTAGGTTTATCTTAAAGAAAGCACCCTGACCGTCAAATGGTTTTCTTATATTTGATAGGTCGTCTCTTACGCCATAGAAGATGTATGTGTCTTGTTCTGCAGCAACTGTTGCTCCAGTTGTAATACCAGTAAACTCATCACCACTGGTTCCGTCAGCATACAAACCATAATCACCGAATGAGGAGTTAGAGTTTGTTAGGTCACATTGACCACCACTACCAGCAAAGATACCAATCTTAGAGTTGATAGTAAAGATAGAAACCAACTGAGCGTATGCTTTATTGGTGATAGAAACACCGATACCATTCTGGTTATATTGTGTGAATGAGTCACAAACCATACACTTGAGGTCTTGCCCAAGGTTGTTTGTACCTGTAAAGGCAGCAGCAACGTGGTTTCCATCAATCTTCATACCAATACTGTTGCTCATGAAGTTCGTACAGTTACGAACGTATGGCGATCTCCATCTACCACTTGGTCCTTCGTTTGCTGGACCTAATCCTAGGAATCCAGTTCTAGCACTACCAATACCTGCTGGTGGTGGGAAGGCAACAGCAGCACCAGTGATGTATAGTGGTGCAGAATCATCATAAGGATCTTTACTGTAGGCAAAACTCAAACTATCAATCAAACAACCTCTTCTAACATAGAAGACATCATCATCGTTCTGTGGGTAGATAGTAACCAGTCTCAGGTCCTGACCGATAACAGAAACGTCTGTTCTTAGACCGATAGGGTTGTTCTCAGCATAAACACCAGAGCGAACCATAATAGTATCGCCAGGTTGTGCTACAGCAGCAGCGGCACCGATGGTTAGTTTTGCAGAACCTTCAGTTCTTCCATCATTATCATCGTTACCATACTTGGTAACCCAAACAAGGTTTCTAGCATCAGCACCTGCAGGAGCCCAGACTACCTTACCATTTGGTGATGTTGTGGTGAAACCAATAGTGGTAAATGCAGCAGCACCTAGTTCAATGATATTGGTAACAATACCAGCACAAACGGTGATAGCAGAAACAACGTTAGCACATCCATCTGGGGAAGTATTAACACCAACAGCAGAGTCATCTTGCAGGGTTAAATCACGAATGAGAGGAACACTATTACCTACGCCCTGATAAGATATAGGTGCTGGTAGGTTGTTGATAACATATCTGGATATCTGTGCAGCAGTGGTGATAGCAACAATGGTTGCTTCCTTGATACTATAACCATTTACATCAGTTCCAGTAATGTGCTGTAAAACACCAGCATTATAATAAGATTCACCAGCACCAACACAACGGGAGTTACCACCTCTTGTAATGTCGTAGGTGATAGCCCTTAGAATATCCTTAATGTCGTCCTTACAGGAGGTATAGTCCGCCGAAGACAGAGCAAATGCAGGACTCTTATAGTCTGTGCTTGTTAGGAATCCAACAGACTCGTTCGCAATGTAGTCTAGGTTCAGACGTATCAGGTTGGCGGCATCATAGAATCTACCACCAATAATATTTCCAGAAGTATCAACACCAACCGTAGTGAGAACGTTCCTTGGAACCTGATATCTTTCTGTTCTGAATCCTACGTTATCATCAGTATCATATATTGCTTGCTGGAAGCGAACGTCCTTTTGGAAGTCAACATCTCTTGTGGGTGATGTGCTGTTAAAACCAACACTACCAATACCAGTAGTGGTAATAACAGTTCCACCGACACCAACTTCAAGTGTACCATCAACACCCAAAGCATTGGTTGATGGATTGTATGTAATACCACTATCAACTCTTACAGTCTCACTCGTCTGACTAGTTGAATTCTGAACAAATGGGATGAAGAAGTCTTGGTTTGTGAGAGTCTCAGTGGTTTGAATGAAGGTAGCAATGCCTGCTCTAGCAGAATTTGTTGAGAACCCTGCTTCTGTAGCAAAACCAGATTGGATAGCAAAGGTAGCAATACCTGATACCGTGGAGAACCCAGACTGGATTGCGAATGTTGAAATACCAGATACGGTAGCAAAACCTGCTTGAATTGCGAAGGTTGAGATACCAGATACTGTAGCAAATCCAGCTTGGATAGCAAATGTTGAGATTCCTGCTACTGTGGCGAAACCTGCCTGAATAGCAAACGTGGAAATTCCTGAGACTGTAGCAAATCCTGCTTGGATAGCAAACGTGGAAATTCCAGATACTGTGGAGAATCCTGACTGAATAGCAAATGTAGATATACCTGATACGGTAGCGAAACCAGCTTGAATAGCGAAAGTTGAGATCCCAGATACTGTGGAGAACCCTGCTTGGTCTGCATAGGTAGCAATACCAGAGTTGTTTGCGTATAATGCTGTTGTTGCTGTACCTGTAATAAGATTATCATGTACTCTCAGTGGAGCATCGATTCTAACTAACTGAGTAAATGTTGATACTCCAGATACTCTCAGTTCATCTCTGACCCAAACAATTCCATTAACGTCAAGAGTTGTTTGTGGTGATACAACATTGATACCAACATTAACTGTTGTATGAATACCAGCACCATTTCTTATCCAATGGTCTACAATGTTTACATCAAGAATGTTGGAATCAGAACTGTTTACTACAGCATTAACAACGTCTCCACCACTACCATTACCGATGAAGTTAATGGTTGTAAATGAACCGACACCTACGCTTACGCCTTCATTTTGTGCGAAGAAACCATCAGTCTGAGCATTTGGTGGTGCAGAAATCCAACGAATACCATTAGCATCGCGGGATAGAAAGTATCCATTATCGCCAGGGAAATTGGCGGAGTCAAAGATATTCCTAACAATGCGAATAGAGTTACCAACATCAAGTAGTTGTTCAGGTAACGTGCTTCCGATACCAATATTACCAGCACGAGAACCAGTAGCAAAACCAACTAGGTAATTAGTTCCACTATCACTTGTTATTTCAAAGCGATCTCTAATAGTAGCAATACCAACATCAATATTATCTACATCTAGTGTTCCTAGAATATTAACATCACTTTGGAAAGTAGCAGTATTTCCAACAGAAACTATTCCACCAATAGTAACTGAACTGTTAAATTGACTTGCACCAACAAAGGTTGAAAGTCCCGCTACATACAGATTGTTTAAATATGACTGCTCATTTACGGTTAAATTATCAAGAGTTAAATCATCTCCAGTACCATCAAAGTCATAGTAAAGTTTACCGTATACATATACGTCTTTGAAGAACTTAGCGTCTTCATTAAAATATGACTCTTGTCCTTGTACCCAGATGTTTTCTGATGACATTTTATCCTACAAGTACTCCAAGTGCTTTTAATATTAGTCCACCACCAACAAAAGTATCTTTAAATATCTGACCTAGAAATGTTTTTGCTGGAGGAACTAAATTTCCAGACATTGCATCTGATTCAATACTATTACCTTCAAGAACCATATTTCCACCATTGATTCTTATTTCATCTCCAGAAGTTATCTCAAGAGTTCCTGAACTACTAACGACCATGTGAAGACCAGATATTTTAACACATCCAGTTCTATCTGCCGTAATGGTTACATTACCACGTCTAGAGTGAATAACAACAGTCTCTCCACCATCAAGACCTCTCTCTCCAGCACACATTTCAATAGCACTATCACTATTGATTAGTTGTCTTCCTTCTTCTGTAAAATCAATGGAGTTTTTTAGTTGTTTTTTTGTCGCTGTATACCAAAAGCGAGTAGAAGTTCCCAAAAGTCCCATAGTAGGACTGTTCACAACCTCTCTCACGTTGGGACACGCAAAAGTACAGTCCCTTAGAATCCATTCTACTTCTGGGCGTTCATTACTTCTAGCCATTTTTGATTAGGTTATACAATCAATAACTTGCTTAACTTCCCCATCAAATGGTGGTCTTTCTCCTAGGTTAGCAGCAAGAATTGCTCCAGAACCATTCTTAGAAATAACCTCAAGTACAGGAATATTAGTTACATCTCTACTATTTATTGGGGTCACCTTAATGATAGCACCAGACTGAATAAGCACGTCATATTCATTGCCTCGATTATCAATTACAGTATCTCCATCCTCAAAGTCTTGACCAGGATTGATAACCGAAACGCTTTCAACAACATATGGTATCTCTTCTTCTACTGGGTAGTTTTCACCTTCTGATACAACATAAATTGTACTTACCTGACCATTCTTAACGATGGCTCTAACAATACCACCATATCCTTGACCACAACTATCTACAACCTCAACAAATGGTGGGAATGTATATCCGCTTCCAGGGTTTGTTACTTTAACACTGATAATACTTCCAGTCTTATACTTATCCTCACCAACAATACCACCAAGAATAGGAACAGCACTTGCTCCAGTTCCACCTCCACCAAATATGTTGATCTTTGGTGGTCCACAAACAATAGGTGGTCCAGTGTAACAAGAACCAACATCTCCAATAAAGTTTGGATCCTTGACTGTTCCTGTTATGAAGTCAAATGCACCGGCAATATCCTGAACACCATCAAGTGGGAATCCAGCAACCTTTGCCGCTGTTGATATTGCCTTTGCTGCGTTAGCATTATCGACAATACCTTTCAAGTCCAAATCATCTTGGAAGACTGGACCATATCCAAGTCTATATTTACAAGAACCCCACTTATCTTTAGCATCGGTCTTACTGCAAGACTTAAGTCCAACAAGACCAAGTAGTGCATCAAAACCATTTCTCATAAGACCTTCAACACTAAAGTCTTCGAAGAATTGTAGGATCTTACCAACACCATTAATTGCAGGTAACAGAGCATTATCGACAAGACCAATGATACCATTTAACATAGCACCAATGGTTTGGTCGGCAACACAATCAACAAAGTTTAGAACGTTGTCGGCAATGGACTTGAGAAGTTGTTTGACTAGATCCTTTACCTTTCCTTTGATCTGGTTTTGGATACAAGGAATTAAGTCTTGTAATATTTTTACAGGATTAATCATTGCAGTCTGTGCTGCTACTCCAGCGGCATGTGCTGCTGGTAAAAGACCTGTTGCTGCTAGAACTTTTGCAAATACTGCATCATAAAGTAGTTTAAGTCCTTTTCCTAAAATTGGAATAAGTTTTTTAAATATAAAGTTCACAATACCGTTGATCATCTTTGATGCTACGGTTGCTATTTTTTCTGCTAAAACATCAATTTCCCTATCAATTTCATCCCTGTAGTGCTCTAGTTTTTCATCAAACTGTGCCTTCAAGTCTTGAAGGAACTGAACATAACCTTGTATCGTATTCTTGATTTCATTAATAACTTTTTTGGATCCTTTACTTTCTTCAGATTCAGATCCACATGGGGTTGATATTATCTTTCCGTCAGAAGTTCTTCTTGCTGCTGGATTGTTTGGATCTACTTGTTTTGATTGCGCTGGACTTAATGGTTGTGGATCTGGTGCAGTTGCACGATTTTGATCTCCAGATTCGCTAGTAGCAAGAACACCTTTTGGTGGTTGTTTAATATGTTGATTAAATCCTGAGAACGGTGCGAAAGGTAACTTCTCTGCATCCTTTATAACATCCACAGAGTTAGCAAAAGCACCCATGATAATTGGATGTTGACCACTTTCACCATCAAGGAAGAAACCAATTACAGTATCCCCTTCATTATATTTGACTGTCTTAAATGTATTAGCGGACCCAGTTCCAACTCCAGGTGGAAGCATTACATGTGCCCAAGGCAAGTCTTCATTACTCAACTCCGCCTCAGTATATGGGTGATACCCCATAATACGAACTTTGTATCTTACACCCCAACCAGGACCATTAGCTTGTTCAATCCAAGATTCTATTGGTGCAATCTGTCCTATCCACCAGACAAATCCATCTCTACCTATAAAATTACTTTTGAGTAAAAATTCTTCCATTCTTTTTAATTCTTATACGTCGCCAAATGTATCTCTAAGCAACTTCATAGATGTTAGGGATTGAGTCCCATCAAAATGATGACAGAGTTCTTTTATCATATATAGACCACTTTGCTCACGGTCAAATTCCTTACTGTTATTTGAAATTTTGAGGAAGTTGCACTTAACAACATTACCGACTTTCAATTCTGTGTTCAGGGGAACAGTCATGTTCAAGACTTGTGTGAAGAGGTAATTGTATCTAAACAGAGCATCTCTATAATTTGTTTTGGTATAATTGTATGCGACATTCTTTTCTAATGTTCCAACATCAAGAACCGATGTTAGAATTCTACTTGGTGTATTACTCAGATCAAATCCATTAGAACTCAATATCTGTGGTATCTCTGGATCATCTCCAAGGTTTGTTCCAGAAAAATCTCTAAGAGTTCTCTTACCGTCTTGAGGTAAACTAAATCTTGCTAGATAAGGATCATACTCAGCAAAGAATGCTGCATATGTTCCAAGTCTTAAATTCTCTAACAAGTCATTATTAACACTGATACTATAGGACAATATTCTTCTATCAGTTGACTTGTTGAAGTCTTGATCTTCCTGATGAAAATATTCTGCCGATACGTTTTGTTTTCCTTCGGCAATCAGATTCTCAACAGATTTGAAATTGTATCCCTCGATAGTTTCATAGAAAAAGTATCCAGGGATACCTGTAGTTGGAATTGACTTTGCAGCCAACCAGATCATTACATTAAAAGGTCTTCTGAGATTTCCAATGAAAGAATATTGAAACTCTACTGGATCATATTTTAAAGATTTTTGTGATTGTAAGTTCTCTTTTAAAATATCTTTAACATGCTTATCAATAGGTCCTTTTGAAAACTTTCTATAGACCCTAGAAGTCTCGTTAGCAATCGCTTCTCTAGAGACTAAGTGAAGTGTGAATATTTCTCTCTGTCCCTCTCTGATAACGTTGGTTATCTTAGAAACATACATGTAATTGTCTTTGTTGCTAAGATCTAATCCTTTATTGGTATCAGAGTTACCAGCGATTTTTATAGATACTCTTTCGCCACCTCTTAATGGTAGACCACTGTATATTGACTGATAAGAACCATCCTCTGTTGGAATTGTTCCACCAGTATTAACAATCGTCATCTGTGCTGTTAATGTTGGTGAAAACAAATCCTCAAAATATTTGAGCGCAACAATACCAAATCTAAGATCAACAGATCTCTTTCCATCCGAAGATTCTATAATAATCTCTTCATATAGTGAAGCATCTATTGCAGCCATTTATTTTTATACCGTTGCGTGTGTGAGGGTTATTTGCTTGAATAAGTCTCCAGTACTATTTACCTCAGTAACAGAGGGGAATGAAGAACCCTGAGATCCACCACCAGTAGCAATAATCTGTGGAGGTTCTTTTATTTTTTCTCTTATTATTAGAGTATTCGTAGGTCTCTTCGGTTTAAACTGTGCAATTTCTGGTGAGAACTTTTGTTTAGATGAAGCAAACTCAAATTCTTGGATTGTCTTGCTACTGCTACTATTCTGGTTAAGAAAGTCTCCCCAGTTGAAACCTGGATTTTCTCTCTTAAGTTTTTCAATTTCTTCCGGAGTATATCCACCTTTATATTCGGACTTATTCTGTTCTGTTTTTTGTATAGTTTTTGGTGCGGATTGTTGCGACTGTCTATATGTTTTTACGCTTGAATTATATCTGTTTAGGAAACCATTAGTTGCGTTGTTTGGTTCAATACCACCAGGTAGAGAAGTCCAAGTTCCACTTAGTTTGTTTGCTACCTTTAAAGGATTTTCTCTAAGTGCCTTCAACAATCCTTGTTCACCATATCCATAAGCAGCAATTGCTAATTTATATGCTGCAAGGTCTTGTTCTTCTGGTGTAAACTTAGCACCTGGTCGTTTGTACTGGTCCCAAGTTGTAGATATAAACTGATATCTACCAGCAGCATCACTTGTAAGACCCTTGTTTGGACCACCCAAAATTGGTTCACGAATTCTTGGGTGATCATTATATCCACTAAACGTCTTAGATGGATATCTACGGTTATATCCACCAGATTCAGAACCAGCAATAGCATCTAGAAGTGCTTTACCCTCTGGTGGAATCTTAGCAGCTTCTCCACTAAACTTGTTTCCACCAGCAGCAGGCACCCCTGCAGGGTCTCCACTTCCACCGCCACCAGTAGTAGTGCTATCAGGTTCTTCATCAGGTGGTGGATCTATTCCTAGCAATTCATAAACATCTTTTCTTAGTTGCCTAATAACAGATTCTACAGAACCCTCCATCTTCTTAAATGAATCCTGCAATCTACCCATATATTTCTGAGTACTTCTTTGAACTGCAATAAAATCATTATTCTGAAGTGCTGTACCAACTTCACCAACCATATCTCCAAAGGTTATCAAGAACTCTTGAAGACCTGACTTGAATTCATTGAATATATCGAAATATTTTTGCATCCTACCCATCAAATCTTCGCCCATCTTTATGATGTTTGGTAGATTTGTGAGTGCCCACCCAACTAATAATGTTCCTAAGAAATCAAGTATTCTTCCTAGAAATCCTTTTGTGCTAGTGACCACAGCGGTTCTAGATTTTTGTATTGCGCCACCAACCGTAGATGCTTCAACAATATCTTCTCGTTCTCTTCTTCTTGCAGCCTCTCTTCTTTTCCTGAATGCACTCAGACTACTTGAAAATGATTTTCTTTTATCTCTGTTTGACTGCAGAATAGTTGTCCTAACAGACTTTGCAGAGTCTCTAGCCTTCAAGAGACTCTTGTTTAAATTGGACATAGAACGTCCAATTGATCTTACGTTAAGAGAAGAGGTATACGCCATATTATCCTACCACGTTGTATTGTACTCTTGAATACATGACGTAGAAGTTTTCTGGATTTGAACTTGGAACATTAGGTAGATAATTTGCTCTTCCAAGATCTTTTTGTGGCGCTACTATTTTTCCACCATTAGTCTGAGATTCAGTATTGATTATTGTTACATTACCTTGAGAATCAGTAGAAACTAAATCTGGTGTTTGTTGATTACTACTTCTCTGAATATCAACTTGTGTTCCAGCCATGCCCTGGAAAATATTAAATATTCCACCTTTAATATCTTTTACATTAGTTCCTAGTTCTGGGAATTGCTGCTCAATACCACTCTGTTCATATATGTCTTTTGCGAAGTTTGAAGCAGATCCAGATCCAAGTAAGAATACTGCAAGACCAGCATATGGATTCATAAAGGATGCTGCTACACCCAAAGTTCCCATTCCAAGCAATCCAGCACCAGTTCTTCCCACACTTTCACCAGACATTATATCTGATACACCCTGAATAGTACCAGCTAAAATTGGTAGTCTTTTAAAGATTCCACCCCCAGCAAATCCTTTTGCTCTTGTTGCTGCTGGTTTAGTTGATCTAGATTGTTTTGCTGATGTTCCAGCGTTACTGTTAGTTAGTTTACCAGATCTAGTTACTCCTGGTACTAAAGCAGCACCAGATTTTACCAATCCCAATAAAGCATTTACTGGTCTGAGTAAAAGATTTTTAAATAGTGCTCCTCCTAAAGTAGCAGTTAGTCTACTGATGGATCCAAGTATGGTTCCAAATCCACCACTAAACAGTAGGAATATCCCACTTACAACTCCAATATTATCTAAAAACTTCTTCTTAAGTTCTTCTAGTTTTTCTTTGTCTCCAGATATCAAAGCACCCAGAGTTTGTATCGCCATGTTTCCTAGGAAACCTCCCAGGAGAATCATAAAGAAGTTTCCTAACCTGGATAAAGTAAATTGCGCCTTTGCTCCTACCTTTCTAACAGGGACAAGGAGTGAGGTTTGCATCTTACGCTCAACAACACTCTCTTTACCTTCTCTGAGTTGTTGTTCTGCTAAGATCTCTTCTTGCCTTCTCTTTTGTGCCTCTCTTGCCTGATCTAATGCTGATGTTTGCTTGACCTCTTGAGCAATACCAATTAGAGAACTATTGAGTGCGGAAACTTGTGCTGATAAATTTGTAATGGAAGAGTTTATGCTTTCAAAAGCAATTCTATTTTGTTGCAGTGCAAGCGTAGTTCTATAATCGTCCCTTGGGGTTTCTTGGGGACGATTTAAAAACGTAAATGAAGAGACTCTAGTTCTCCTAGGTCTTAAACCAGTTATAATTGGCGAAAACTCAGCCATTTAGTTCAGCTTGCTGTTGTTTTAAATTCTCTTCCTCAATGTGTTGTTTTAGGAAAGTGAGGTAAACTTCTCTTTCCCAAGGTATCATGTTTTCTATCTCAGTCAATGAGTATTTATGATGCTGTATCAAGGCAAAATTTACCTTAAAGTATGACTCAAGATCTTCATGAGCCATACCTACCCGAAAAAAGCGTTTAGTCCCTCCAGAACAATTTCATTCTCTACCCCAGTGTTAGGATTTTTGACCTTAACTACATGAGATAACTTAGGCATAGTCTCAAAGAAAGTTTCAATCTCCTTGAACTGCTTTGAACTCAACTGCTCAAGAAACTCTCTCAGTTCTTTCTTAGTACAATCAGACGCTGACCAAGACTCTTCTTCAGAATAAACTTGCTCAATACAAGAAGAGATAAGATCGAAAGTATTCTCTAGATTAATTTCTTCAACACTAAAGTTATTTTTTATGAACTCCTCCATCGAAGGATACTTCATTCTCAAAATAAGATCATTATCTAGTTTAATATCTCTGCTGTGATTTTTTGCAGTTTGAACTTTAATTTCATCCAGGTTGATTGAAGTTGGAACTTGGGTAGTTCCATCATCTGGACAAGTTACAAGTACTTCTACTTCTTCACCAACAGACTTACCTCTGATATTCAGGAACAGATACTCAATATCAAATGTAGATAGTTGTTCTATCTTAACGCCTCTGGTTAAGATGCAGTTAGAGATAACTTCTTTTACAGCACCAGTGATTTGCTTATCATCTTCACTTTCCATTGCAATGATAAGAATTTTTTCCTCTCTTACAAGAAAGGGGCGATATTTAATTTTCTTTCCAGTAGAAGGTAGTTCCAACTCATAAGTTGGCGTAGAGATCTTTGGTAAAGGCATAACAACCCAAAAAGTTCAGTTAGGAATATTTATCAACGACCAGGGGGACCTAATCTATCATTTACTATATCTTCAGTAACTCTACCATATGTTGCCGATCTAACTCCACCAGCACCTGCTGCCCCAGCAGAAAGATTAACTCTTCTAGATTCACTTGCAGTGGGTGAACTCTTCTCCTCTTCCTTGTTCTCTTCATTTCCTCTATGAATAGAGTAACTATCACTTCTACCACAGATATATCTGTCGTAACTAAAACGAACAGATGCTTTCAATATTTCAGAACTATCATACTTAACAGTCGTTGATGATAGGTCTCTTGGGAATAGTCCCCAGAAAGTATATTCTATATTCTCACTGTAGTCTCTATCAAACTTGATAATCTTTGTTTGGTTTGATTTATAGTCTGATGGATACTCCATTCTGAAGTAATAGTCATCGGATGCTTTCCTATGAGCAGAACCATTGGCGATAAACTCCATCCAATGTTCTAAGAACTTGAGAGTTCTATACTCATTATCAACATAAAACTCAAGACCTATCTCTGTGAATAGTCTTGTGTGAGCCATATTCTCAACGACTCCCATAAAGTTTCCCTTGACGTTAGCAGTAGCAAGGGAACTTCCAGGTAAGGAAGCGGAGTAACAAAGAAGTCCTGATGTTTCTGTGATAAACCTGTATCCAACTCCTCTAACGTTCAAATGTTTTCTTAGTGGTAGGGGAAGACCACTGAAGATAACTTGATAATGTGAAGTTTGCGCTAGGTTTGTTAGTGCTGGTTTGAAATCTGATATCCTTCTTGGTCTAGGTGCTGCCACTCTAAATACCTTATACGAGTCTTACATTATTAGTTATTTAGATGTCCTATAAGGGTAAATATCAACCATCGAATCCAAAGAAATATAAAGGTGATCCAAGCAATATAATATATCGTTCTCTTTGGGAACGAAAGTTCATGAGATACTGTGACTTGACTGAACGTATTTTAGAATGGGGTAGTGAAGAAATGTATGTGTGGTATAAGTCTCCAATAGACAATAAACCACATAGATATTTTCCAGACTTCTATATCAAAGTACAAGAGTCGTCTGGGAAAATTAAAAAATACATCATTGAAATCAAACCATTACGACAAACTGCTCCTCCAGCAAAACCAAAAAGACAAACCAAAGGTTATTTGCGCGAGGCATATGAGTATGCTAAAAACCAGGCAAAGTGGGAAGCAGCAAAAGAATGGTGTCTTGATAGAGGTTATGAGTTTAAAGTCTTTACTGAGAAAGAACTAGGTATCAAGTAATGGCAAAAAGACCCACAGATACAGATACAAACGTAAACCGAGTCCGTGGGATAAGTGATAGTATTATTGGTATTAGAGATCCTGATGATATTATGGTAGAACTCTTAGCAGTTCTGAATGAAGGACCTAAGATACCTGAAGCAGGTAAGATTTATATCTTTGTTTATAATGCTAAGACAGCATCACTAAACTATGATCAAAACCCCTTTGTTGCTGTTACTGATGTATTCCAGTGGGGTTTTCGTGGTCTGAACTTCCATTGGGGTGAGACCAGACAATATACTTGGAATGAAGTTGCTGGTGGGTTGTATGAAGTCTATCCACCAGAAGTAAAAGACTTACAGATGATACCTTTTGCTAACTTCCGTCTAAATAACTAGAAAGTCCTGTAATGGCGATATCCATACCAGTAATTCCAGCCGTAAGTTCTAACGGAACTCCTTGGCCAGTTCCACCCCCATCTGTCCCTCAAGATCAGGGAAGTAATCCCACTTATCCTGGAGATACTAATACAACTGGAACAAGACAAACTGGACCAAGACCAGAGTATACGCAAGAAAAGTTCCTTAGATATCCATACACAAGAATTGATAATAACTCAGATTATTTGATGATTCAAATAGCGGAGTTTGTTCCTTCAAATTTAAATATTGATGCAGCTTTGGGAAATATATCAGGAGCATTTGTAGATGCTACAGACGAAAAGGGTAATCCATATAAATCTATAGATCCAGAAAAACTTGGAAACATAAATTTAGAATTACCAACGCAATCAAAAGCAGTTGAAGGGTCTTTTGCTAAAGATTCTAAAAAAATAAAACATACAATCAGTCTACCAATACCAGAGAGTATATCTGATACAACTCAAATTAGTTGGGGTGAAGGAACTCTAAATCCTGCTGAAGCTCTTGGTATAACATTTGCTAAAGAGTTTGTAGATAGTCCAACCAAAACTCTGGATAGTGTTATAAACGCAATTACATCAAGGGGTAATACTGTTCTACAAGACCCTCAACTTAAAAATGCAGTAATAAATGCTCTTTCTGCTACAGCAGTATCTGCCCTAGGTGGAAACGTTAGTGCTAACCAACTCATCTCTAGAGCAACTGGACAAGTATTCAACCCAAACTTAGAACTACTCTTTGATGGTGTTGGTCTGAGAAACTTCTCATTCAACTTTGAATTTTTTGCTAGAAGCAAAAGAGAAGCTCAGGAAATCATTAGGATTATTCGTTGTCTGAAGCGTTCTATGAGTGCTAAAAAAGGTGCTGCTGGAAATACTTCTGTTGGTGGCGTATTCATCAGTGCTCCAGACATATTCCAACTAAGATATATGAAAGGAAATAACCCACACCCAATCTTGAATAAGTTCTTACCAATGGCTTTAGTTGATATGCAGGTGAACTACACAGGTTCTAATACATATTCAACATTCCATGATGGAATGCCTTCACACATAGTAATGACTCTATCATTCAAGGAACTCAATCCTATCTACAGTGAAGATTATGACGCCATCTACAAAGGAAATGAGGAGAGCGTAGGTTACTAAAATGAGTTACTTCAGAGAACTACCAGACTTATTATATCAGTCACCTCTAAAGGATAGAAACTCTTCAACAGAATATGTAAGAGTCAAGAACCTTTTTAGAAGGGTAAAACTTCGTGATGACTTACAGAATGTTTTTACTCTATTCAATAAGTTTCAAATCCAACAGGGTGAGAGACCAGAAACGGTTGCTAATAGAATATATGGAGATGTATCTTATGATTGGGTTGTCTTACTGACTGCTGGTATTGTAAATGTAAGAGACCAATGGCCCCTTTCAGACTACGAACTTTATAAGTATGCCTACAACAAATATGGTAGTGATCTGAACGCTATTAGATTTTATGAAACAACTGAAGTAAAAGATTCTTCTGGAAGACTTATCCTTCCCAAAGGTAAAATTGTTGATTCAAATTTTGCTATTCCAGACCCAAGCACACCAACTGCAAACTTAAATCCTGTTGGTGGTATCACTAACTATGAGTACGAAGTAAGGTTGAATGAAGAGAAGAGACAAATTTATATTCTAAAACCAGAATACTTACAGCAGTATCTGAATGATATGAGAAGAATTATGAAGTATGAAAAATCTTCTCAATACGTTAATAAGAGAATTGCTGCTACTGAAAACACCAGAAACACTTCACCAGAGTAACTCTAGTTTTTTATCAAACATCATAACGTATCGGTGCTTGCGGGAGCGATCTTTCCATTCTCCCTCAGCACCTTTTATTTTGCCGCGTGAATGCTTGGTGCCGTCTGAATAGTAGAAATCTTTTTTAGCATCTGTAAGCCCACAATATTTAAAGTTACAAGCGCGATAAATTGTGCCGCCATGAAA
>Ga0222713_10002727_pt1 | contig 18639 bp, 14 predicted proteins | sample C33_649DmetaG_FD_165061 | JGI IMG/M metagenome (GOLD analysis project Ga0222713, IMG submission 165061) | Estuarine water microbial communities from San Francisco Bay, California, United States - C33_649D | ecosystem: Environmental > Aquatic > Marine > Unclassified | place: USA: California...
CGTCGTGAATGACGAAGCTCTGCCTGTGGACGCCGACGCCACAGTGGTTGACGAACCTACACAATCCGACCAAACGCTCGACACAGAAAAGGCCGAACAGGCCGAGGAGAACTGATGCACAGCACCGTCATGGATTGGCTGCAGAGTCTGCGTATCGCAAACCCTGCTCTGTTTGCGCCCGGTGCGCGCGTGCTTGAATACGGCAGCCGAGACATCAACGGCAGTCCGCGCCGGATGTTCCCCGCGCCTGCGTACTACCTCGGCATCGACGCATACGCTGGGGCTGGCGTTGACATCGTTGGCATTGCCCACGAGCATCCTCCTGTTGGTGGCCCGGTCGATGTTGTTGTGAGCACCGAAATGCTTGAGCACGACCCGTACTGGGAGCGAACCCTGCAGGCGGCGGTTGAGCATCTGCGACCCGGTGGATTGCTTGCTTTCAGCTGTGCGAGCAGGGCGCGTCCCGAACACCACTTGGAGGACAGCCCGACGCCCGGCTACTACGGTGGCCGCAACCCCGAAGAGATGCTGCAGGTGCTGCGTGCTGCGTGCGAGTGGGCATCGCTTGAGGGGAAGCTTGAGCGTAGCGGCTTGGATACGTTCGTTTGGGGCATCAAGGCATGAGCACAATCAGCAGCAGCGCAAACAGATACGTCGCGTTCTACAGGAACACGGCGTATGTCCTGCAGGCGACTGCTGCTGCTAGCTCGATGTCTCCAGCAACAGCTTTGCAGAGCGAAGCGTACCTACAGGTGACGGTCGCCGGTGGCACAACCGGGAGCGGAACTGTGCAGTTGGTAGGCACCGCTCCCGGCGGTGCTCCTCTTTCGGAAACGCTGACATTCACATCGAATGGCACGCTGGTAACCGCAAAGAGGTTTGCCACGTTTACTAGCATCGTCACCACAGGCTTGGCCGATGAAGCTGCTGTGCCTACAGTCGCGATTCAAGCCGTGAGCGCGGACGGAACGCCACAGTTTGTGCGAGAGACAATCAAGACCAGCGTTCCGGCTGTTCTCAGCTGGAGCGGCTGGCTGAAGGTTCCCGCGTACCCGCAGGGTACTAAAGAGGACGACGGCGCGCTGCTGCTCATCGACTACGAAGAGACTTGGGAGCCACGCACGCAGGACATCGTTGTAGACGATACCGATAGCGGAGAGTGGCTTGTTGTCGGTGTGCGGCAACAGCGCATCGGTTACGGCATCAGACCGCATCACTGGTACATGCGGCTCGACCGTTACAGCACCTAGTAGACCACCATCCAAGACGCCCTAGAGGCGCAAGGAGAAAAGATGAAGTTCGATGATGCCAATAGTGCTGTCATCATTGTCCCTACGATGGGACGCCATGACCTCGTGCTGCCGTGCGTTCAGCGTTTGCTTACGTGTACGCAGGTAGACCGATGGCGGCTCATGCTGGTGGTCAACCCTCTTCCTCGTGATGTTGAGGACGGTAGCATCGAGGGTCTGCATCAGCAGGTTTCCGCGCTTGTGCAGATGGCCAACGCGACCAGCAAGCAGCAGGTTGAGCTTCAGTGGGTGCAGCTTCCCGGCCCGGTTGGTTGGGCTGGTGCCGTGAACGTGGGCGTGCAGGCAGCCATGCAGCACGGTGGTCTGCCTCCATCTGTGGTTGTGATGAATGACGACCTGCGCGTCACGCCGAACTGGCTGCACCGTATGCATGGCGCGCTGACTAGCCCCGACATCAAGCTGCAGGGCGAGGTGGCAGGCTACGGGCTGCAGGCACCCGCGCATCCGGTGGCGGGCTACGGGCGCATCGGCATGGTCGGCCCGGTGTCCAACGTGGTGGCGGGAATGCAGCAGGTGCGCGCGCCCGACGTCAAGATGCCGACTGGCTCTGCGTTCACTGCCGACGCCGACGCCATGCTCGACCAGTTCGCAGGAAACTACGCCGAGCAGAATGGTTGGACGCCGATGGCTGCCAGCTTTCTTTCGGGAATGTGCGTGCTGTACGACCGTGAGTGCCTTCTGCAGCTACTTGAGCAGCACGATGGGCAGGTTTGCCTTGTGCGTCCTCAGTATGGTGTCGGTGGCTACGACGACAACGACATTGCAGCGCGTGCTCAGCTTCTCGGCTGGCGCATGGCCATTGCGACGAACTGCTACGTGCATCACCTTGGGCATCAGACGCTGGACAGCGTGTTCCCCGAGGCACAGCGTGGGCTTGCCAATCTGCCAACCTACCTGCGCACGTGGGAAGCGTACACCAACCGCGAGCAGAAGCTTGTAGCTGTGTGGCGCGTGAAGCTGCATGTGCCGAACGACCTTGCCATGCTGCGCGCGAGCCTCGGTCGTACCGCTCAGCTTGTGGACGGCATGGCCATTCTGTTGACTGGCAACCCTGCTGACATCACCACCAGCGACGAGTGGCGTCCCGGCATGATGCCTGCTGCTGAGCAGGCAATGCTTGACGCCTGCCGTGGGGCCACGCTTGATGAGCAGTCCGAAGCCTTGCAGCGGTACGTGGCTGAGCTTGCGCAGGCAAGCGCGGGGCGCGAGGTGCCCGTGCTGGTGCGTGGGTGGTCGGGTGAGTGGAACGAGCGTGACGAGCGAAACGCATCCATTCGGCTGGGGCTTTCGATGTCGCCCGACTGGATGATTTCGGTTGACCACGACGAAGTTGTAGAAGAGCGGGTAGACCGCGCACTGCTTCAGAAGTGGATGCGCCATCCCGACCCGCTTGTGACCCACTACGATGTGGGCTGGGCGAACCATTGGGACACTCCGCGCGTGTGCCGTGTGGACGTTCCTTGGTGCGGCCCCGACTACCGAAGCTCCATGCGCGGGTTCCGGCTGTGGCGCGTCACGCACCCCAGCGTGCAGAACGTGCAGGCTGGGAACGCCATCGGCCTGCACTGCGGCAATGTGCCCGATGCGGGTGAGAACGCGAAGCGCGTGGCCGCGCTGCGGTTCCGGCACTACGGGTACATGCGGCACGCAGACCGCCTGCGCAAGTTCAAGTTCTATCGCGAGAAGGACGCGCAGCCCGACAGCGTGCTCACGCAAGGCCGCACCAGTGGTGGTGGTGGGTACGACCACCTCGTTCGCGAGGAGGGTATGCAGCTTGCCCCGTGGCAGCCCGAGAACGGCATCGGGTTCACCATGCTGTTCCACGAGCGCGAGCAGCTGTTCGACCTGCACCGTCACCTCGACAGCCTGTACGCACTGGCCGACCACGTTGTGCTTGTTTGGACTGGCCCCGAGGGGACTGGCCCGAGCGACGAGGTGCAGTACGTGGCGGCACGGTATGGCGCGGAGTGGGTTTACCACCCGCTGAACGACGACCTTGGTAGCGCACGCAATGCTGGCGTTGACCGACTTCGCGAGCTTGGATGCTCGTGGTGCCTCGTCATGGACCCCGACGAGCAGTACGAGAGCACGTTTCTCGCTACCATTGCGCTGCGCCGCATGGCCGAGGTTACCGACAGCTGGGCGTGGATGTTCCGCTTCCGCAACTGGCGCGCTGATGGCCAGTGGAACTGGAGCGAGAACACCCGCATGTTCAAGCTCGCTGGCGGCATCCTCCGTTTCAGCTTCCGTGTCCACGAAACGCTTGAGCGCGGCATGACCGAGCTGGGGCGGCGCGGTATCCACCCGCAGGTTCGCTATGCCCCGTTCACGGTTGACCACCGTGGCCTCGCTGGTGGTGAGGACGCGATGCAGGCCAAGCTTGAGCGGTACACCCGCCTACTTGTGAAGCAGCTGCAAGACGACCCCACCAGCCCCGGTGCGTGGGTCAGTCTCGGTCTGCAGTACGGCAACGACAACCGCCGTGACGAGCAGTGGGCCTGCTACGAGGCAGCGATGTCTTGCGCTGGCACTGGCTACCTTCCGTTCCGCGAAGCCGCCCTGTACCACCTCCGCATTGCACGCCTGCTTGTCGGAGAGGCTGTACGCAGGCTTGCGCCCGGTCACACACTGCACCAGCAGGTACACGAAATGGAGAAGTGGCTGCACGAGAACGCACCCGACCAGCCCAAGCTGGGTGCTGGGCGAACCGCCGTGCCAGCCGAGGTTGACCTTCAGAGCTTGCTCAACGCGCAGATTGCACTTCTCGACAACAGCGTTGAGAACGGTCATGCTGATGGCGAGGAAGCATACGGCTGATGGCATCGAAGCGGACACGGGTGGTTGGCATTGAGGCGACGGTGTTCAACCTCCGTCAGCTTGCCGATACGCGCGTGGCCGCTGCGGCGAAAAAGGCGATGGACAATGCTGGCTACCACGCAAAGGGTCTTGTTTACTTGAACCTGACCACTGGTGACCACTCGCTGTCGCAGCTTCGCAGCATGGGTCACCCATACGCGACGAGGCATGGAAGCATCAGAATCCACGCGCCCGAAACGTATAAGGTCCACGAAGTCAGTGGAAAGATGGCCCGCGCCCTACAAGGCGAAGTACGAGAAAGAAGCCGAGGTGGTGCTGGTGGCATCAAACCCTACTACCTATTGGGTTGGTGGGGTTCATACCCGCCTCACGTGCGTTGGGTTGTCGAAGGCACGAAGAGCATGATGGCTCGTGATGTGCTTTGGATGACCGTCAGTGCTCCACACGTTCGGCCACAGCTGCTGCGCATTTTCGTAAACGTGATGGGAGCGGAACTGCGCACGCAGGCTGGTATTCGTTTCGGCGGTGGAGGTAGTCCGTAATGGCACTCGTACCATACGCAAGCACCGAGCAACTTACACTGCTTGTTCGTCACCACTTGATGACTGATAGCGGTGTGAAGTCACTCGTTGGGCCGCAGGTTCATGGCTCCAACATTCTTACACCGGACACTGGTTCTGTTGAGTACCCATGTGTTGTCATGGACGTTCAGTCTGGTAGGGCAAGCCCGACAAGTACGTTTCAGATGGCAACCCTGCACCTGTATACGTACAGCAGGCAGAGCAGCGGCGAAGCAATCCGTATCTACGATGCCTGCTTCTCAGCGTTGCAGCATCAGCTGATGCGCCGTGATGGTGTGCCCATTGCAGGGTACTGCATCGAAGATGAACGCCCCACCGACTCGTGGAACGAGTTTACGCGAGCATACTTTGTTCGCGGCACGTGGGCAGTGCGCATGAGCTACAGGAGTGGGCAGTGAAGACACAAGATTGGAAGGCCGGAAACGCCCCTGCAGGCCCGCCATTGCGCGTGCGGTGTGCATGTGGGGGTACGCTTGCCACGCTTGGCGCAGGTGCCGTAGCGGGCCGCGCGCGGGGGGATGGCAAGGACAGCGCGCTTTGCTGCGATGCGTGCGGTCGCACCGTGCGGCTGGAGGTTCGTGATGGTCGCTAATACCGAAACACGACTGCAAAGGCTTGAAGTCGGTCTGCATGAGCTTGAGCAGGCTATTCAAGCACTTGGTGGTCAGATGGCTTTGTTGGCAACCGCTAGCAATAGCGGCGGCAATGACGATGAAGCCACGACCATGAAAGACACGGTTTGGAGCTGTGTCAGCTGTGCTGCGCGCCTTGGTATCTACGACGAGCGCGGTGATGAACTGCGCGTTCGATATAAGGACTTCATCTGCTACGTGCGCCCCGGTGCTGGTGGCACCGTCGAAGTTCCATGCAGGCGTTGCGGCCAACGCAACAGGCTTGAGGACAGCCGCCGCTCGTAGACCTGCGTATGGTAGCGTGATACCGTTTGTTCAGTCCGCTGTAGACGCTGGAAGGCGCGAGCGGTGCCAACCCATAAGCACTCGCATAGGAGGCACCCGTGCCCTTCAACGTACCTACCGTCACCACCAACGACATCAGCTTTGGCCCTGCCGTGCTGTACCTCGGTGTTGCTGGTTCCACGCCCACGACGGACGTTGGCTCCATCACCGAGGATGGCGTCAGCATCGAAATCACCAGCGAGAAGCGGTATATCTCGCAGGGCAATCCCAAGATTCCCGTCTACAACTTCTCGCAGACGCAGGGCGCGAAGGTCACCGTGACGGGCATCGAGTGGAACTTCGACAACTTCGCCCGCGCGATGGGGGCTGGCACCACCAGCGTTTCCGGTAGCGCGGAGACGTTCGCGTTCGGCGGCGACCCCATTGTGACCGAGTGTGCGCTTCACATTCAGCACTACATGGCGGTCACGGGCAACACCATGAACGTGTACGTGTGGAAGGCCAGCTCTGACATGGGCCTCACCCTGCCGCTCGGGCAGGACGAGCACCAGTTCGAGTATTCCTACACTGCACTCCGCTCGGCGACCGACTGGAACGGTGCGTCCCTCGGGCCGCGCCTGCAGCTCATCAAGCTGGAGCGCGTTCTCTGAGCAATACCCGCATCGCGGGTACAGCAACAACAGCGCGGCAGGTGGCTATGCTACTTGTCGCGCTGTTCGCGTTATGTGCGCTGCATGAACGACGCAGCCCCACGCCCACCGGGTCATACGTGTCCAACAATCGACAAAGCCCAACAGGTGATGCGCAAGCTTGCTTGGCGCATCAGAAACAGGCCAACGTGCGCTGAAGAAGAAGTCAGCCATCTTTTACGTGAAGGTCTGTCTCTGTTAGAGGTCGTGCGCGAAGAGAACAAACAGATGCGAGCAGCGTACCACGCTGCTCGTCGCTCGTGATACGGTAGACAAGACGCCCAACAGGAGGTGCGAATGGCAAAGAATGAGCAGCCCGCAAGTCCCGACACCACTCCCAGCACGGATGCTGTGACCGCAGCCCCGGTTGACTTCGGCGCGCAGCTGTCTGCGCTTCTCGACAAACTCGTGCCGCCCGAGCATGTGCAGATTCGTCTTGTAGACGGCACGCAGGTGACGCTGCCGGGTGCCATCCCTGCTCGTCGGCAGGTGCAGGTGTTTCGGCACATCAAGACGCTTTCTGAGCTTCCGCAGCTTGGCAACGCCATCGGCCTTGTGCGAGGAACTGGTACGTCCGGTCTTGTTGACGCTGTTGTGCAGCTTGCAACCGACGAGCAGGTGGCAGAGCTGCTTGGCAAGGCATTCACCGCAGCGTACCCCGACGCACTGCAGGGTCGAGACCCGCTTGATGTGATGCCGATGGAGGAGCTGGCAGTGTCCCTCGTCCCTTTTTCGGAGAGGTTCGTGCGGAGGCTGGGGCAGGGAGTGCAGGTGCTCGCAAGCGGGGCACAGGCGATGAGCCAAAGCTAACAATCGAACAGCTAGAACAGGGTCTTGGGATGCTGTTCGCTAGTGGCTGGACGCTTGATGATGTTCTTGGTCTGACTTGGCAACAGCTGCATGTTGTGAGCCAGTGCGTTGTCTCGTACAAGGCAGAGCAAGCAAATCTCATCATGCAAGTCGTTACTGGCGCGCTTGGTGGCAAGGTCAAAAAGCCACCTCGTCCTCGCGGGCATGAGCAGCCATCTGCAGACACGCAGCAGCCGAAACAAGGCAAGGCCAAGAAGGTGGACACCGCTGATAGGTTCGCTGCTTTCGGCCTGCCAGTAGAGAACGTGTAGAGTCATCCACGCCGCTAGCTATCAGAATACGATAGAGTGGCGTGGAGGCGCGCACAGGCATGGCAACCACCATCGGCAAACTGCTGGTCGAGCTTGGTCTTGACGACAGCGACTTCCGCAATGGCATCAAGGGTGCCGCGTCTGGTCTTGAGACGCTTCAGAAGGGTGGCGAACAGTTCAGCAAAACCCTTGATGAAATGGTCACTGGCTCTCTCAAGATGGCTGGTGCGGCACTCGCTGCGTTTGGCGCGCTTACCGTCAAGACTGGCGTTGACTTTGAGCAAGCAATCACGACGGTTGGTGCCATTACTGGTGCTGTTGGAGAACCGTTTGATGACTTGACCGCAAAGGCGCGTGAGCTTGGCGCGAGCACAAAGTTTACGGCTACTGAAGCGGCTACTGCGATGCAGGAGTTCGCACGCGCTGGTCTTAGCGTAAACGAAATCCTCAACGCAAGCGGACCCGCGCTCAAGTTCGCAGCTGGTGCTGGCACAGATATGGCCACAGCCACTGCGTTGACTTCTGCGACGTTGTACCAGTTTGGACTTGATGCGAACCAGTCGGGACGTATTGCAGACGTTTTCAGCACCGCGCTTCGCAAGTCTCTGTTTGATGTAGAGAGCCTGCGCGAAGCCATGAAGTACGCTGGCACTGTTGGCGCAGGTTTCGGCTACTCGCTTGAAGAAACGACTGCTGCGGTAGCTCAGTTCAGAAACCTTGGTCTTGAAGGCAGCATGGCCGGAACGAACTTCCGCATGGCCATGAGTGCTGCCGCAAACACGACTGAAGAGTCTCGGGCGGTTCTTGCCAAATACAACCTTACCGCGCAGGACATCAATCCCGAGCTGCATAACTTCGCAGAGATCATGGAGACTGTTGGCAAGTCTGCCATGACCACAACTGACGCGCTGCAAGTCTTTGGGATGCGCAGTGGCGCGAACGTCATTCAGATTGCTCGGCAGTTCCAAGACACCACGACCGAATACTACACCCTGTTCGACCAGCTAAAGAACAGCGCGGGTGAGTCTGAAGAACTGTACGGCAAGATGACGAACACGGTTCAAGGAAGCTTTGACATTGCGTTGTCAGCTTTCCAAGAACTGATGTTGTCCCTGTTTGACACACTCAAGGGGCCGCTTGGCGACCTGCTAGACGAAATCGCGACCACCATTGCCTACGTCGCTGAAGTGTTCAATCGACAGGCTGAGTCTATCGGAATGAGCTTCAGCACAATGGCTGGGGAAGCCATTGAGTACCTCAAGAACAACAGAGAAGCGATTGCGGTTGGCTTTGTTGAGTTTGTTCGCTCGGTACGCGACGCAGCCACGACACTCGCGAGCCTTATCCCAACACTGATTACGATTGGCAAGGTGATGCTGACCGTATGGGTTGCGGACAAGGTGCGCTTGTTCGTTATTGCGGTTCAGACTGGGATTACTGCACTCGCTGGTATGGCTGGTGGTATTCGTGCCGTCATGGCTGCATTGACAGCAGCCACTGGTGGCATCTACGCAGTCGTTGCGGCTATTGGAACGCTGGTAGCTGGCATCATCTACTTTACAAGCAGCACCGCAGCTGCCGAAGCGGCCACAGAGTCTCTTCGCTTGGCAGAGGAACGGCTTGCCAAGGCGAAAGAAGAGCGTGCCAAGAAGGAGCGCGCTGCTGCCGAAGCTCTAGCTTCGCAGCAAGCACGCACGCTTTCGCAGACGCAGGTGACACTGCAAGCAGAAAATACACTGGGTCGAGAACTAGAGCAACAGCTTGACAGGCTACAGGGTCTTTCGGCTGCCTCTATTGAGGCTGGACTCGCGTCTGGTGCTCTTTACAAGGCAACCGTCAACGGCACCGAGGTTGTTCTTGACCACGATGCTGCTTTGCGTCTGCAGTACGATGGGACGAGTCTCGCTGAGACAGCAACGGTGTCGTACAAGGCAGCCGTTGAGGCCGCAAACAGTGAAATCTACGATCTCAGAACAGAGTCTGAGCGGTACGTATACGGTCTAAAGAACTATTACATCGCCATCAAAGATGGTTCGTCTGAAACAGCAGCTTTTAGGTCGATGATTGGCCATCTAGGCACCGATGTTGCCGATGTTGAAGCCAAGCTTCAAGACTACAACTCACGGTTGGCGCAGGCGCGAGGAAAGCTGCGCGGTCTTTCTGATGGTGCGGAAACCGCGAGGAATACGCTTCTCAAGCTTGAGGCTGCAAAAGAGCGAGCAGCAAAGTCTACAGACAAACTCGCCGTGTCTGAAGGCAGGGGCGGTCGCGCTGCTCGTGATGCCGCGAAGGAAGCTGAGAAGGCATACGAGGCTCGTGTAAAGGCTGTTCAGAAGCTTGAAGATGCCATCGAGCGCAGGCGTGCATCCGAAGAAGAGCTTGCTGCAATCGAAATGAAGCAGCAGATTGCAGAGCTTGACCGTCTGTTCGATGCCGAGATTGCGGCCTACAAGAAGCAGACCGAAAAAATCAAGGCCGCCGAAACCGAGCGTGCTCGCATCACTGCTGTTGTTCGTGCTGACGCAGCAGAGCAGCTTCAGCGCGAGCAGGAAAAAATCCTCACCGAGATTGACATCGCTACCGCGGCAGCAAACCGTGATGCCGCTGAACAGGAGAGGTACGAAACAGAGAAGCGGTACGCTGATGATTATCTTCGTCTGAAGAAGAAGTTTGAGGCCGAACGCCTACTGCACGAGCTTGGGAGCTTGGAGCAGCTTGAAGTGATGCTGCGTTGGGGTGATGAGTCACAAAGGCTTGAGAAGCGCAAGACGGCAGAACTGAAAAGGATTGTTCGTCAGCGGTACGCTGAAATCGCACAGGTGATTGAACAGCTTGAACTTGAGCAAGGTGAAAACCGCCTGAACGAGCTAGAAAAGATTGAGCTTGAGCGTTCCAAGGTCTTGATTGCAAATGAAGGCGCAACCTTAGAGCAGCTGCGAGCCATCAATGCTGTGTTCAACGCAAGGATGCTTGAAGAAAAGAAAAAGCTTACTGATGAAGTTACCCTTCTAACTGCTGGCGAGTATAAGGAAGTCATTCAGCTCACTCGTGAGCGCGATGCGTTGCTTTTTCAGCTTGGTGCTGACCAAATCGAAGAGCGTAAGGCAGTCATCAAGTATTACGACGAAGCAATCAAGAAGGCCACGAAGGAGGCTGAGAAGAACACCAAGACGGCAGCGAAGAAGATGGCTGCTGCGCTTGCTGTTGTTCGTGATGCTGCGTTGAAGGTGGCTGCTGCAATCGCGAAGGGTATTGGCTCTGCTATCTCCGGTGTGGTCGGCCTCTTCGGAAAGATGACTGGCTTTTCGTTTGACTTGTTTAGCGCAACGTCAAGCGTTCGCGACGCCATGAAGGAAACGGCAGACTTGCAGGCGCAGCTGGCTGCTGGTGAAATCACACCGCAGGAGTACGAGCAGGCTGTTGGAGAGCTTCCAGCAAGCTCTCAGTCTGCAGCAGTCAAGTTCGTTACAGAGCTTGTCGATGGAGCACGCACGCTTCTCTCTACGTTCGTAGCCGCTGCGCCTGCGCTTATTGAAGAGCTTGCGTTGCAGCTTCCGAGGCTTATCAACGAGTTCGCGCGCGCCCTGCCAGCTGTAACCATGAGCCTTACGCGCACAATCCCTGCTCTCGTACAGGCTGTTGTTGAACAGGTGCCGTTTGTGGTTGGCGCACTCGCGTCGTCCATCGACATCATCATTGGCGCGCTGTCGGCGTCTTTCCCGCAGCTGGTGCAAGACTTCTTCAGCGCAGTGCTGGCGTTGCTGCCGACCATCGTGCAGTCTCTACTGCAGGTTGGCGTATTCATCGTTCAAGGTGCGATTGCGGCATTGCCGCAGCTTCTCACTGCGTTGGCAGAGGCTATCAACTCTCTGCTTCCAGTGGTTGTGCAGATTGTTCTAAGTCTTGTGCAGGTCTTGATTGACCAGCTGCCGTCCATCATCTTTGCGCTGACGCAGGGTTTGTTGCAGATTGTCTCGATGCTACTCGTGCAGGTAGGTGTGCTGGTAGCAGAGGTAGTGAAGATGCTGCCTCAGATTGTTGAAATGCTGATGCAGGCTGCAATCGCTTTTGTGATCGCAATCGTTGAACAACTCCCCTTCGTTATCGAAAACCTACTCGTTGCTGTAGCTGAAATCGTTTCAGCTATTGTATCCATGCTTCCCAGCATGGTTGCAGAGTTGGTGCGGCTCTTGCCGTTCCTTATCGCTGCAATCATTGACCTCATCCCAGCCATCATCCTTGCAGTTGTGAGGGCACTGCCGCAGGTGCTTGTCGCGCTTATTCGCATGATCCCAATGTTTATTGTTGCGTTTGTAACAGAGCTGATTCCTGCTCTTATCTTTGCTATCCCGCAGGTTATCGGTGAGCTTACTGTCGGCCTCGTTGTAGCTATTGCAGAAGCAGTCGCTGGCATTGGCCAACTCATTGGAGAAGCTGTGTTGAGTGGACTTAGTTCGCTTGCTGGCTTCTTTAGGGATGTCATTAGCGAAATCATCAGCCTTGGCACGAACGACACGGCCACGTTCGGAGACACACCGGGTGCTGTCCGTGCTGGTGCGCAGGGGCTTGCAGCTCGCTTTGCCCCCGGCGACTACGTTGTCGCCGCACAGCGACCAGCAGACCTGCTGCAGCAGGCGATGGACGCCATGCGCGGGGAGATGGCGGCAAGCGTTGCGCCCGCAGCCCGTGGCTACGCGCCCGGTGAGATGGACGTACCTGCCGCCGCTGGCCTTGCTGCCGCCATGCTACAGGCCGCTAGCGCAATGCGGGAGGGCATGGCGGGGGCGGGTGGCCCCGCTGCCGGGCAGCGGTTGCAGGTGGTGGTGCAGGCCAACGGGCGCACGCTTGACGATGCTTTGTTCACTTCTGAGCGTCGTGGTGACGCTCCGAGGCTGTCGCGAGAGCTTCGACGGACTACGCTGCGAACGGGCGTGCATGTAGGGTTCGACCGTGGCAAGTTCACGCAGTGAGGAGGCAGGATGGCAGTCAGCTGGGCGTGCGGTTTCGAGGTCTACGCACCGCTTGCCACCTACGCGGCGGCGGGCTGGTCCTCGTCGGGCACGGTTGACCCAAGGGACACGTTTGACGAGCGCAGACCAGCAAGCGGTGCCGGGGGCGGCATTGCTTGCGCGCGGCTCGATGCTGGCGCAGCTTTTCGGTACAACGCACTGAGTATCGCTAGTGGTGGCGGCTGTACGCTGTCTGCGTACCCTGTCGGTGACTGGAACGCGGCAGGTAGCGAGCTGTGGGCCATTCGCGATGCGTCCGGTCTTTCCATCGTTGGAATCAAGCCAGCTACCAGCGGCAGCACCACAACAATGAACGTGCGCCACAATGGCGTCACGGTGGCCACGATTGCGGGCGTGCAGGCAGATGCGGCGCACCACTGGTGGGGAGCGACATGGAGGTACGTCGGCGGCAATGTGGTCATTAGTGTGTGGTACGACGGTGTGCTTGTTGCAAGCGCAACGACCACTCGCACCACCGCAGCCACTGCAACGCAGTTCGCTATGTCGGCCTGCACTCTGAACCGTGTGTCTTATGACCACCTTGTCGCATACGACAGTCCAGACGATGATGTCTCTTTGCCAACGTGGATACAGGGTCTTCGGCCTCGTAGCGTCTACAGCCCCGGTGCGTTCACACCGCAAGGTGGCGCAACCGACATCGCTGCTGCGCTGTCTGACTTCAGCGATTCGACGTATGCACAGACATCGGCTGCAAGTCAGTTCAGCTGCCTTATGCAGCGTCGCTCAGACGTTGGAGACGCATGGACTGAGTTTGATGTTCTTGCTGTAGCTGCGTGGGGTGCGGGGCAAGGTGATTTTGCACAACCGCAGGGACAGGTCTACACAGCCGTCGCAACAGCGACAAGCAATGGAGCCGCAGTGGCTCAGAACGGCAGCCCGAACATCAGCACGATGTTTCTGCTTGAGCCACCCGGTATTCCATCTTCTCCATCCATCGACTTCGCGTGGAAGGCTTCGCACGTGGACTTGCTGATGCTGTCTTATAGGACTGGAGTGTAGCCATGCCAGCAACCTGCAATCAGCTTGTCGCAGAGGTGGTATGGCGCGAAGTGCCAGCAACCGACCGCCCCGAGCCACACGCATACGTTCTCACTAACGACGATGCGATGAACGCAAACATCGTGTCAAGCGTAACGAGTGCTGTCGGGCCGCATTGCGGGACTGCATTTCCATCGACTTCAAACAATGGAAACCTGCTCCCGTATCTCTCGGGTTTTTGGGACACGGGAGCACTGACCCCGCACCCGGTTCCGACAGGTCTTGAGCTTTATGTCGCGCGCAGCGGTGGCATCTACGCCAATGCTGAATGGCTTTGGCGATACACAGACGACAACTTCAACCAGTACCGTGGATGGCACGACCCACGGTATTCAACATTGATTCACACGCCTTGGCCGCTCAAGGACACGGTGACAAACCACCACACCGTCTGCTACAGCAGGGCGTTCAATCGTGTGATTGCCTGCCGTGTGTATGGTGGTCGGTTTTACTTTGCCATCCGAAGCGCAAACACAGCTGACCCAACAATCAACTACCAAGAAGTCACATACCCAACATATGGGTCTTTCCCGCCAAACAAGCGTCCGAGCACAGTTATCCAAAACTGTCCGTTCAGCTCGCTTGTAGAGCTTCCCGACGGAACACTGCGGCTGTTTTACGCATACGTGCCCGACACCATCTTCAATCCGACGCTGCTTGACATTGACATGCTCAGCAGCAGTGATGGCGGTCTGACTTGGCAGGTGCTCAAAGAGGGCATCGTTAGCCAGCTGTTCGGTAGCGCACAGCTTCTTGCCTCACTACGGGGAGCAGTGAGCGGCGACTGGATGCGCCTTGAATTTTGGTGCTTGTTGCCTCCGAGTGGGTATTCCAATGATGGGGTTTACTCTCTCGCTAGTGGCGACCTTGGCTCTACATGGAGCTTGGCACAAGAACCGGATGGTAACGATACAGCAGGCAGCAACACTGATGGTGTGTGCAAGTGGGGCGAAACACACGACATCGAAGGTATTGGCACCATTGATGGTCGCTTTGTTCGCGCACGTATCCGAACTTTTCCCTTTGTTGGCACGTTGCTGGCTCTTGAAACTGCAACACGTGATGGTTCGTGGTCTGCAGTATTGAGTGGCATCTTTGACGCAACAGATATGAAAGCTGTTTGGCTCGCTCGTGGCGGTCCTTATTTGATGCTTCTGCCACACTACGACGATGGTGCTGGCGTGAGTGGATTCGGTGGACAGGCTGGTCGCCTCATGCCGCTTGATAGCTGGTCCGATGTCTCGACACACGTTTTGCTATCTTCATCAACGACTGATGTTGATGTGCAAGGTCTTGGCGGCATTCAGCTTGCAATGCCTAAGTTTGGTGACCTCGCTTGGGTTGGAGACAGGTGGGCTTTTGTTCATGGTCAGCTGCTGCGTGCTCTCGGTACGAGTTCTGCTGAGCTTCGCTCGCCAACAATGACCTATTTCGGTGGGTACTCAAGGCGTCCTGTTGCTCGTGACGAGTCTCCACTCAGCAACCCCACCTACCAGTTCACAACGCGCTACTGGTCATCTGAGCTTGCTCTTGTTCCTGCTGGTGGGACTGTAAACGAAAGCGCGGCGACTACTCCGTGGCAGAGCTTTATTAGCGCAGGCACTACGTACAGCACCAACGACTACACGCTTCAAATGACAATCGGTCGTGCTGTTGGTGCCACTGGCTACTTCCGCGAGCAGCTTTCGAGCACTGGCAACACGCTGTTCGCAGACCACGGTGTGCTTGGCTTCCGCACGCGAGCCGCCCAGCTTGGCACCGTGCCCATCGCCACGCTGCCAGCATCGGCTGGTCAATACTACAACCCTCAGTGGGGATGCTACGTCGCGTCTAAGAGCGCAGTTATGGCTGGCACGACGTTTGGTGTTGGTGTTCACCTAACTGGTGATGGCCGCATTGGTGTGTACGACTGTGCGGCTAACACAACGCTATTCGTATCTGCTGCTGGAGCACTTGCTGGCATCACGACTGGTGTGTGGTACGACATCAGACTCGCGATGTCGTATGGCACGTTCATTAGCCCTCGCGCTGGTATTAGCCCTGCTTCTTGGTACTGTGAGGTCGCTTGGAGTGCAGCTGGTGACAATGTGTGGGGTAGCACAGGCTTGCTCACACTGACGAACGGCAACGCATTTATGTTCGGAAGCGAGCTTTACGACATCGGTCACATGCGGAACAACACTGGTACGACTGGTGTGTACGAGTGGAAAGAGTTTTGGTTCAGTCGAGAGAGCCACTACGCCAATACTGGGATGCTCAACCCCGACAACGTGCGCGGAGTTCTCGCTAGCAGCTACGAACAGCACGTTGCGCAGGGTGTTCATGCAAGGTGGGGTGGTGATGGTGGATTCACCAAGGACACCTTTGTCTCTCCTGCACGGTGGCAGTACGGAGCAGACCAAATCTTTTCAGCCAGCCCCTCAAGTCACTGGCGAAGCACCGCTAGCACGACGCAGTCCATCGTGCTTGACGCGCAGCTTGCAGGCGATGGCACAACCCGAGAGCGTTTCAAGCACAGCGGTTTCGCAGTGCTTGGGACGAACAGCCGCTACGTTGAGGTTGAATACGCGAGCGATGCTGCGTTCACCTATCCGACGCGCTTTCTGCTCGATGGACTTCGGTACACGTGCCAAGTCAGCAACACCACCGCAATCGGAACCGAAGCAATGCACGTTGACCTTGTTGGCGACGGCATTGAGCTGGTAGCAGATGGAGAGCTGGCTGGTCACTACCTGCGTGCGCGTGTGTCTACTGGTCGCACCCTGCGCATCGCGTACAACGCTGGGAACCGTGTGTTTTTTGATACGGTGGCAGTGACGCAGCCGCTCTCGTACTACGGCATCATCACTAACCGCACTGTTGACCTGTGGGCAGGAAGCTACACCGCCACGTTTGACGACTATCCAACCGGGGTCAAGGTGGCGGGAATGGTGGCAGGCAGCACTACTTTCTACGCTGATGTGGAACTGCCGAGGTACATGCGCATCAACATGCGCAGCGCAACCTCACAGGGCGAACCTGCCGAGGGATACTGGAAGATTGGTCGTGTAGTCGCTGGCCTCACGCTGCCAATCGATGTCCCGTTGAACTGGGAGCACACCGACAAGGAAGAAGGCAACGTGCAGCTGAATACTGCTCAGAGCGGCGTTCGAAGCGCATACGTTGCTGGCTCTCCTCGTCGCACGGTCAAGGGAACAAGCGAGGGCGATGTGGATAGGTGGCGCGTAGCCTTCCGTGGCATGGCACGCTCACTCGCGTCTTACAGCGCGAACCCTGTTGTGCTTGTGCAGGACGACCAGCAGAAGAACCTTTCTATGCTCTACAGCAGGTTCATTGGAAGCACTGAACTTGAAAACGCTGGTTGGAAGTACGACAACAATCGTTCTCGCTGGGAGCAGGTTGGTGACTTGTCGGTCACCTTTGAGGAGGAGGTGTGAGCAACAGCATCTACCTCACGCACCCTGCGTTCACACGTTGGCGCACTGGCCGAGCCGGGCTGCGTGGCGTGTCCCCGAGCACCTACTGGCAAGCCATCGTGCAGCGCGACCCAGACCTGCGTAGCGTGGTGCTGTGCGTAGAGTTGGTGCTTGGTGAAGATACAGTCGTACGGGTGGCCAACCGCCCGTGCGGCACGCGCAGCAGCATGACTGGCGAAGCGCAGCAGTGGGTTGGTGCGCTGTCGGACGACACCACGCTAACGATGGACTACCAGTTCGGGCAGTCTGGAAGCACTGCCAAGTCGATGTCAATCACGCTGCCAAACGAGCTGGTGGACTGTGCATCAATCATTGCTGCTGGTCGTATGCTCGCTGGTGTTGCTGAAGTATCACTCAACATTGACGGTGGAGACTACGACCAGCGGCTCACACTTATCCGTGGCGACATTGACGACGGCGTGCAGTTTGGAGCGCGCACACAGCTGGTGCAGCTCTCGATTACCGACCCTGCTAGCAGCGTAGACACGCAGCTACCTCCCTATGTGCTCGACACGGACAGGTTTGCGAACCTGCCCGATGACAGCACTGGTTCTCGTTTACCTGTTGTTCTTCCGAGCTTTGGTGCTCTACCAGCAGTGCTGGTTCAAGCAAGCGTCACCACCCCTCGGTTTGCTTGCTGTCATGGTCATCTAACGATTGACACTGTGTACGTTGACGGTGCTGCTTATTCAAGTGCGAGCGTCTACTACCCGTGGCAGCAGGTTCACACACAGGATGCACTTGGTGAGCCTTACACGCAGCTTTACTTCACTGGCGGCACTGCTGGGTTTAGCGGTGATGAAGCTGTATACGTAGTGTTGTCTGATGGGTACAGCGACGGACGCCCGACCAACATCGCCCGAGCACTTGTTGAGCAGTATTCAGCACTCGGAGTTGCGGGAACTAACGGATTGCTGTTTGCTCGTGCAGAAGCATCGCTAGGAGGCATCACTGCTCGCTGCGCGGCTAACGCCAGCGGCTCAAACAGCACAACCACGCTGGCATTCATCGAAGGCGAGCTACTGGCAAGCTTTCCGATGGTAACGATGGTGTGGGACGGCGGCGCATACGGGCCTGTGGTCACTTCACGCAAGGGAGCACCTGTTGCGAGGCTTGTGGCAGACCAGTGGCCTCTGCTCGACCGTGCCACAAGCGTGACCGAACAAGGCAAAGCAGACATCTACAACAGCTTCATTCTTCAGTATGGGTATGACCCACTCACAGATAGCTACACTGGTGTCGTGCAGCGCAACCCAACGAACAGCACGCTGTGCAACATCAGTCGTCAGCTTGTTGGTGAGCGACAAGCTGACACGATTGTAAGCCTATGGATAACTGACGAGAGTGTGGCCAATGCTGTCGTTGACTGGCTTGCAGACCACCTGACGCTGCCCAGCTATCGAGTGGACTACGACGCATCGCCGTGGGTGCTGCTGCACCTGCGGCGTGGCGACAACGTGCTGCTAACCGACCCCGAGTTCGGTTGGTCAAACACTCAATGCACGGTTGAAAGCATCACCTACACGCCAAGCCGATGCGTGCTTGGGCTTCGTGTATGGGCGAGGTACTACAACCTCGGCGGCGGCAGCTATAGCGTTGCTGGAGGTTAGCGATGGCGGGAGGACAGGGCAGCCCAGCCGAACGCATCAATCTGCTGAAC
>Ga0222713_10002728_pt1 | contig 18632 bp, 23 predicted proteins | sample C33_649DmetaG_FD_165061 | JGI IMG/M metagenome (GOLD analysis project Ga0222713, IMG submission 165061) | Estuarine water microbial communities from San Francisco Bay, California, United States - C33_649D | ecosystem: Environmental > Aquatic > Marine > Unclassified | place: USA: California...
GTTCAGCAATAAGTTCTAAGCTACCACCAAACTTACCCTGTTTTTCTAAACTAGCTACATCAGAAATAGAAAAGACACCTGAATTAGATACAGTTTGATTTGGTGTATTTTGTCCTAAATAACCATACGGCATAATTACCCCTTTAGGTTATTTCTAAAATACTTGCAAATGCCTCTAAGTCGCCACTAGCATTACCGCCAGTTAATTGTATATAATCGCCGTTCTCTAAAAATATTTTAGAAGTTCCTGCAAGTTCAACAGTAGTATCTGCTGGAACGCTTAATGTATATGCAATTCTTGCATTACCACTAGCACTATCAATTACATCAGCAGTAATAGTGTCATCAGTTGCGCCGTCTACGTTTGTAATTCTTAGAGTTACAACAATACCAGAACCACCACTTGAATTAGTGTATAAAGTTTGCGCAGATGAAGTTACATCTAAATATGCGTTTTTATATGCTTCCGCCATTTTATCCTCTCTATCCTAAAGCCAATATTAATCCAACTGTAGCGCCTGCGGGTGCTAAGTTTGCAATATCTTGTGCCGTAGTTTTTTTAATATTATTACTATCACTTATGTCGCCAATAATAACTTCGTCGCCACCTGCAACCGTAGCAGAAGTTTGTCCATTGACATCTACGTTAAGAGTTACTGCGCCAGAGCTTCCACCACCAGACATACCTGAACCTGCATTAACTGCGGTAATATCGCCCTCGCCAATAAAACTTCCCCAAGTAGAACCGTTGTGATAAGTAAGTGTATCAGTATCTTTTAAAAATGCGAACATACCCTCGCTTGGACTTGTTATTGCAGAATCACGGGCAGACGAATCAGCAAACACCATAACAACTTGTTCTTGAACGTATGTATTAAAATCAGACGCATTTACTAAATCGCCTGTAGCCCAAGTTTTAAAACCTGCTCCAGCCATTAATTAAACCTCTTTCTATGCATATACAAGTCTTGTTCCCTCGCCAAGTTTTGCTTGTCCTAATATCCAACCAGATGAACCTGCTGGGCTTAGAGTAAGCGACCAAGACCAACTCTGAGTAGAAGCATTGACATTATGACTAATGCTTTCTATCCATAATTCATCAGTATAACTTGAAGTATCGGGATTTACAATCTTGACAGAAATTCTATCGCCAAATTCTAAACCTAAAGCTTTTTCCCATATTGATACATTTTGACGAGGATTAACAACAAGAGAATCAATACGAACAATAGGTATAGCAGTTTCATTTAACTTTTGTTCAATAATACTATGAACGTCAGCGTCAGTTGTATTAATTGTTGTTTGTGTATTTGTTCTTGGTCTATATTTTTGAACAGAAGTTGCGTCACTAACACTTTGTTCAGTTCCACCAGAGCGCGTCCATTTATAAACGTTATAAACCTCATTAACATCAAAAGAAGTTTTCACATCAAGATAAGGCAAGTTCAAACCGTCATTAGAAAATGTAGCTTGTACATCAATAGCTTTTGTATTTGAAAGTTTATAATCACGATTTCTAAAAGTAGCTTTACCGTCTTTAGCTATAAAAAATTGTGCGTTCTCTGCAACTTCACAACTTCGTAAAGCACCCAATACGTCGCTATTTACATCTTGGGATTGAACTTCGTGAACGCCAATATTAATATCGCGTAAGGCAGACGGAAATTGAATTACATTTAAGATACGTGAAACTCTTTCACTCGATAATTCTTGAACATCAGCATAAGTAAAAGAAGTAGATATACCTAATTCAGAAAACCCACCGTCGCCCAAAAGCCAACCAGATGACTCTAATGTTTGTGCATTAAATATCTTAAAAGCGTCAATACAATTAAATTGAACAACAGAGTCAGCGCCGATTGCTGGATAGCTTACGGGTATTGTATCTAAGAATCCATAATAAACTGGATAATCAACAGAGTTATACGTAGCAGTTATCCTTACAACTTTATAAGGTTGTATTTTAGTTTCGCCAAGAACAGAATTATAATACGGACTAGCAGTATTGTTTGGATTAAATCTATTATCCGCATTTGATAAAAGTAAAGAACAAGTACCAGCAACGAATTGACCTAATTCATTTGTTCTACCTCTTTTAGTTGTAAATTGTCTAACGTAGGCACTTATATCAGTAAAAGTTTGCGAAGCGTCAAAAGGGTTAGAATCAAAACCAATTTCTACAGTTAAATCAACATTAGTATCAAAAGCAATAGACATTAGAAAGCCACGTTAATACCGCGCCTAGCACCCTCTTGTAAAGCTTTAGCAACGGCTTCTTGTATATCACTTGCGGTTGATAAAGAAGTTCCAGTATTAACAGTTATAAGAGTTTGACCGCCACCAAGATTACGTTGTAATAAACCGCCACCAATATCGGTAGAAGTAGGAACAAACGCGCCACCACTTGCTGGAAATTTTGTTCCACCAGCACCGCCACCGCCACCAGCACCGTCGCCAACAACACCAGTACCAACATCTAAGCCAACTTGTGAAGCTTTTGCAAATAATGCGTCATACATTTTCATCATATCAGTTACTTTTACGCCAGTAAGTTGCGCCATTTTTTCAAGAGCGTCATTATAACCTTTAGTTCCTTTACCAAATTCCTCTAAAGCTTGATTGAGGTCGTCTTGAAGTTTTGCATATTCCAAAGTATTTTTTAACGATTGTTCAGTTAGCTTATTAAGTTTTTCTTGTTCCTCACGAACTTTAGCAATAGCTTCAGTTTCACGTTCTTTAGCAACAGTTACTTGTTGTTGCGCTCTTTCAACATCTTCATAATGTTTTTCAAGTTCGTCTAAAGTTCTTTGATATTCATTTTGGGCTTGACGTTCATTATCAGTAGCAGAAGTACTTGCTTCAGTAAGTTCAGTTAAACGAGCTTTAGCAATTTGTAATTCAAGTTCTTTTTCCCTAGAGCCGTCTTGTGCGTCAGTAAGTTCATTAACAGTTTTTGTTTGTTCAAGTATAGCCAATTCTTCCTCGGCAGTTACTTTCTTACTTTCCTCTTTTGATTTTTGTAATTGTTTAAGTGCAAAATCACGACGAGCTATAAATGCTTTTTCAGCGTTTTGAACTTTGTTTAAATTCTCTTGTGCTTTAGCAACTTCATTGGTAGCTTCAGTTTGTTTTTTCAAAGCTTTATTACGTGCCGTTTCAGCTTTGTTAATTCTATCTTGCCTATCCTCTAATGCTTCCATAGCGTCAAGAACAGATTCAATTCCGTCAAGCAATTCGTCCTCATAAGCTTTTGCTAAATCTATAGCTTTTTCTGCGTTCTCGTCCATAGCTATACCGTTTTCCTCAAAGAGTGAAGTTAATTCTGCAACGGTATATTGTGTATCACCGATAAGGTCGTCTATCATTGTTTGTGTATCAATTAAGTTTTGTCCAGCTTCAGCCGATTCGTCAATAGCTTTGCTATTTTTATATAAAGACCAAGTATATTCCTCAATAGCGTCACGTTCGTCGTCGTGTGATTTCTCGCTATCGTGCAAAACACGTACAAGTTGTTTAGTTGCAAAAGTTGTGTAGCCATATTGAGTTTGAACATCACGCCAGACTAAAGTATATTTGCGTATAGCGTCTACATCATTATCAGTTACTTCTCTAAGTTCAATAATTTTTGTAATGATTCTATCTAGGAATCCGACAGTAGCACGAGCAGTAGGCTCAAAGTCAGAACCAATATCAGTTAAAAGTATTTGCCACTTATTATGCAAAACATCTAATTGAGCTTGTAATGTGTCCATTTGATTTTCTGCAATTTCTGCGGTTGTTCCAGAAGCCTCACGCAATGCTTCGTCGTATGCTCTTATTTGTTCCTCTGAACCTGCAAGTATTTTAATACCGTCAGCGACACCTCTATTCAATCCTAACTGGTCTAACAAACCAGCTTTTTGTGTATCGCTTAAACCGTCCATACCAGCAGTTAGATTTGCAATAACATCAGAAATATGCAATAGGTTTCCAGTTTCGTCAGTTACAACAATTCCACTTGCTCTCCACGCGTCCTCATTTTTCTTAACGGCACGGCTAACATCTCTAAGAATTTGATTTAATTTTTCACCAGCTTCAGCACCTTTAACACCTTTGTCTGCAAATACTGCAAGTACCGCAACACCTTCCTCTATATCTTTGTTAGTTACCTTTAAGGCTGAACCTGCTTTGTTAGTAAGAGCTTCTGAAAATTGTTGAACAGTTGCGTTAGCTAATGTGTTTGCTTTTACTAAGACGTCAGTTACGCGGGTTAAGTTTTCTAAGTTTTGTGTAGCGTCTTTAACAGTAAGACCGAGAGCAGATTGTGCGTCAGTTGCTAAGTCAGTAGCAGTACTCATATCAAACATACCTGCTTGTGCAAATTTAGCGACCTGCGGAAGTGCAGAGATAGATTGTTCAGCGTCTAAACCAGCAGAAGCAAGATAGAAATAAGCTTCAGCACTTTCATTAGCGCTAATGGTAGTTTCCATAGCTACATCTCTTGTAGCTTGAATCATAGCTTGTTGTTGAGCTTCGGTAGTTTCCATAATCGCAAGAGATTGCGTAAGCTTACTATCAAATTCCTTAAAGGCAGATAGGGAAGCGGAAATACCCTTAGCCACACCAATTAATGCAACGCCAACACCAGCTATACCAAATTTGGCTAGCTTGGACATACTACCGCCAAGTTCAGCACCCTCTTTGCCTAAACTATTTAATTGTGATTTAGCAAGTTGAGTACCTTTAGTGACGATTCTTATTATTAAGTCAGCACCAGCGCCCATAAACTATTTCCTCTTTTTAGCTTCGGCTTGCGCCATAGCTATTTGTTTATTTTGTTCTTGTTGTTCCCATAAGTAGAAAGCTACCCATTGTGAAAACTCGTATGATGACATTGTAGTAGATAATTCGCCTACCGTCATACATAAGTCACGGGCTAACCGAAAACGAAACGCGAGTTCGTTATTGTTCTTGAAATTCGTTCAAGATTTCCTCTTGAACCTCACCGCCAATCCCATTAAGGCTTGCTATTTCAACAAATAACTTATCAATTACTGTTGCGTCTTTTTCATAAAGCTTGTCAATAGCTTCATCATCAAGAACAGGAATAACTACGGAAGCTTTTAATAATGCTTTTTGATAATCAAAAGCGTCCGTGTTTTCTGCACCAGATATACGCGCAAGTTCAACTTGCATTTTCTTCGATAAGCCCTTTACCTTAACTTTGGTTTTCCACTCAGGAATTTCTATTTCCTTAATTGGAACGTCAGGCAATTTACTTATATTATTTATATCTAAAAATTCACTCATTGTGTTCTTTCTCTAAAATTTCTTAGTGAGTTCCACGTGTTACGTCGCCAGTTACTTGTAGGTCTGCACTATAAGCAACGACGTCGCCAACTGGACTTGAAACTGCATAGCTAGTTAGGATTGCTTCGCCAGTATATTTTACATTACCGACAGTAGTTCCCTCAGGACTATATTCAAAAGACAAACTTGCGGATTGTCCTACAACTGCACCAAAGATAGCGTCAGCAGTAGAATCCCAAAGCCCACCAATAGAAATTGTTGCGTCCTTTAAACCAACTATATATGTTTTAGAACCTGCGCCGAGTGTTGTTGTTTCTGCAACATCTGCGGTTTCAGGAAAGTCCACATTGTTTACGTAGCTAGAAATATCAGTTAAAGTTCCACTAGAGTTATCTAGTTTAAAAACTGAATCTTTACCGTGTACGAAAGCCATATATTCTCCTCTTAATTATTTCTACCCAAACCAATTATAACATTATAGTCTGGACTTGTTCCAGCTATAGTTATCTCTACTTTTAAGTAGCGGTTTACTGTAGTTCCTTTAGCGATTGACTTAAATTCTGCACCAGCTGAAGTTGTGAATTGTGTAAAAGTCACTAGGTCAGCATAAGTTACGTCGTCAGCGCTATGCGTTATTTTTGCGTCCAACGTAGGTGTAGTTCCACTAGCCGAAGTGACTAATATGAAAGCTCCACCGCCGTTACCAGTAGAAGCGCCATTATCTCTAGCAGTTCCACTAGCAGTTGCCGTGTAGTTAGCATTTTCTAAAACTGAACCAGAGAACAACCCTGAATCAGCTTGGACATCTATTGAAGTGGCGACTATATCGCCTACAGGCGAAGATACGCCATAACTTGTTATGTTTGCATTACCAAAGACACAATTATCAGTTGCGTCCAAGCCGTCAATACCCATAACAAAAACAAAATCAGCACCACCAACTAAACCTTGTAAGGTTGAATCAGCAGTAGCGTCAAAAAAACCACCAAGCGAAACTGTACCGTCTTTATTTCCAGAAATATAAGTCTTGCTTGATTTTCCAAATGTAGTAGATTCTGCAACATCTGCGGTACGAGTAGTATCAGCATTATTAAAGTATGCAGAATAATCATTATTATTTATATAAACCTTTGTATTTTTACCGTGCTTAAAAGCCATTATTTACCTCGCCTACCAGAACCGCGACCAGATGACCTACGACCAGAACGTCTTGAACCGCCACCATATCCAGAACCTTTACCCATAATTATTCTTCCTCTGCTTTAGCTTGTTTTTTTGCTTCAGCAATTTCTTGTAATTTATTTTCTTTATATTTCTTATCTACCTTAACAATTATGTTTTGGTCTAATAACCATTGAATACTTGTTTTAGGTATAGCTTTTTCTTCAACTATTGAACCAGCTTCGATTATCTTACCATTTGTCATTAAACTTTGTTTTATTTCATACATTACGCAATTACCTCTACAATAAATTCTACGCCTAAGTAAGCTACGTTATTTATTTCATAAACACCATAGTTACTTGCACTTACCACTCTAACAGATTGTGCTTCGCCGTTCAACGTTGTATCACTTTCTATTTGTGCTTTAACAGAAGTAGCACCAGACGAAGCCAAGTAGCCGTCTAAAGTTTCTTGACTATCTTGCGCATCTACGCGACTAACATAAAGAAAAACTGGAATCTCATAACGGTCAGCACCACGTTGCATTGAAGCGTCATAGTTAATAGTTTCCATTACGCCTACAACTGCGGTAGGTGGTTCAACCATATCAGGCACATAACCATAAACAGAAAGAGTGCTTATGTTAGCCAAGTTATTTTTAATTTCATTTCTAATGTTTGTTAAGTTAGCCATTATATTTTTGTTCCTAACGTTCCACGACGACCTGCTCGCCATTGTGCTTCTATCTTAATACCAGTTTTTGATAATAGTAGTTTTCTTTGTGCTTCATTATTTTTAATAGCAATCTTAAAAAACGGAATAATCGGTGTTCCTCTTTGACCTATTGCGTGTTGAACTGCATAGACGTTTATACCTTTAGCGTCAGCCCATTTTTGTAAAGCTTTAATTGGCGGGTAATGTGGTTTAGTTCTGCTCCACGGCTCTTTCATATTAAACTTTTGGTCATAATATCCGTGAACGTAAAGCGCGTAAGGACTTCGAGAAAACAATTCAATACCAGTAGGAATACCAGAAGCAGTAGGAAGATGTTTATAAGTTAAACTACCACGTAAATTACCCTCAAATCTAGGTGCAGTTTTTTTAGCGTCAGTTACTATTAACTTACCATATTCAGCAAAGAAATTTCTTAAATGGACACCTGCTAATGCTTGAAGTTTTAAACGTCTTTTTAATTCACCAGCGCCAAGAACGTCATAGCTCATAGTCTATGCTTTATATAGCCTTTAATAAGTTCTTTTGCGTCTGGGTCAAATTTAGAAAATAATTCTTGCGTACCAATTTGTTCATTACCAAATACATTAAATGGTGTATCTTTACGTTTCCATAGACGAGTAGCTTGTATTAAAGTTGCTTGTGCAATAGCTTCTGGAATAACAGTAAAACCAAATTTAGCAGTTACGCTAATGTTATTTTTAATTAACGGGTCAAACCTCTCACTAGAACGAGTAGGCAGTATTTGAATATCAGTATAAGGAAAGTAATAAGTATTGCCGTCAGCAATTTTATTTATACGCGGATTAACTGGTAATAAAACAAAATCAGTATTAATAGTTAAAGTTGTATCGTAAGTTCCATTATCAGTTGTATCTAACTTAACGATAAGACCAGTTGTTGTAGAAATATCATTTACAGAAATTTCAACAAAGTTAGTAGGCGTGTAATATTCAGTTCTAACTGCATTGTCTTGATAGAAGTGACGACCGCAAAAAGCGTCTATTAACCTAGAAGCACCATTTATAGCATTATCAATGTTATCGTCTTGCCCAGTACCACTCAAACCTAGATATGCTTTTAGGTCAGCTTTATCAACGTATTGAGTTCCAGCCACTTACGACCTACTTAGCTTTATTTTCTTTTGGTTCTTTTGCTTTAGATTCTTTGATACCCCACTCTTTTGCTTGTGCGTCAGAAATTTCTTCTCCAGCTATAGCTAATTTACGGCAAGATTGCCCAGCAAATTCTTTAGGGTGTCCGTCAGACAGAACTATCTTTCCGTCTTTTTCATAAACATCTTTTTTTAATTTCATATTTTTTCCTTTATTATCTTGTTCCGCACCCGCCTTATAAGACGAGTGCGAAAACAAAACCATAATTACAAGCTTTAGAAGTTTGTAATTGAACAGAAAGCAGTTGCTCGATAGATTGCGAAACCTAATCTCATACTTGCTTTCATCATAACTTTATCTTTTGTAAAGAAGTCAGAGTGTGAATCGGACATAGCTACTTCCATACCTGCTCTAGACACGATATGAGAAGCAAGACCACCGCCGAATACACCAACTAATGCTGTTCCTGCTGAAAGTGCAGTTGTAGGAACAACTTTAACACCCCACATACTTGATGTAGGTGCGCCGTTGAACATACCAGCACCAACAAACAATGGATTTAAAGCACCAGATGTTGTTACTGCATTTACTTCAGTTACAACGTCGTTCCAATCAGACGGGTGCATTAATATTGCGTCTGGTTCTAAGAAAGCGTCTTTACGTATTTCAGTAATCGCTTGATAGATTTGTCCAATTCTCTTGAGGTTACCTGTGTAGGTAGCGTAGTCAAAAGTATTGATACCAGATTTATTTAATATTCCTCGTATGTTTGGAGCAGTTCCATTACCGTTTAGTAATTGTGAATCAAGTCTTAATTGCAACATAGTTCTTAATCTTGAATCAAGATAACCATTAACAGTTGCAACGTCAGATAATAATTCTTCAGTTACAGGAATAGATACACCGAACTTTCTGATGTTTTCAGTTTGTTCTGTGAAAGCTAATGCAGATTCGCCAAATGCTGAACCCTCTGCAACTTCTGCGCCGTTGTTTGTAAATGTTGTTTCTTCCAAATACTTATATTGATATTGGTCTGTAGGAATTACAGAAAATAAGTCAATAACAGAATTAGGATTTCTCAAAGCGGTAGGATAAATCAAGTCACTTCTTACAACTTTTGGTGGATAAGCGGAAGCTTCATCAACAAGTGTTTTACTTTCCAAAATAGGATTGTATTTAATTTCACTTGTTATGTTAAGTTGTCCATTGTCCATAAAAGATTTGTAAGCGGTAGAATTGATAACTTCTTCGCCTAGAGTTCTAGCTCTTGCAGTTTTTTCCTCGTGAATTGGAAGTGGATTAACTACTTTACCAGCTTCTAAAAGTTCCTCATTTGCTTTACGCTCTTTTTCAAAAACTTGAAGCTCACGAACAGAGTCAGCTAATGATTTAGCTTCCTCGTTCATCTTTGCCCAAGTTTCCTTATCTTCAGCAGTAAAATCAGAGAAGTCTTTAGCACTAGCAAATTCGTGTAATTTACCTCTTAATTCAGCAAGTTCTGCGTTCTTTTTATTTAAGTCAGCCATAACTTTTCCTTTATAAATCAAGAGTGTCCGCAAGTAATTGAGTAGTTTCTCTAAACAATTCGTTTGCGTCCAGCTCGTCTATTACTTCATCAACACTATCAGTACCAACACGAAGTAGCGTATCTATATCTTGGTGCATATCTTGTAATGCGTCCTTTAGATTTTCAAGCGCTTCCGTGCTTTCAGCCGAAAGTGTTTTGTCTTTACCCAAGCGTAAGGCAGTAAGCTCCTTAGCTCTTTTTAACATAGCGGTCATCTTGATAAGCAAGTTGTCCACTTCGTCTGTAAATTTTAAACCTATGTTATCCCTATTAACTTCCTCAACTTCAATATCAGTTGATTTAATTTCATTTTTAATTTCTTTATCATTAGTTTCCATTTCTTGTTCAGCATTTTTAACTGCAACAGTATGAGTGTTTTGATTAGCACCGACCATTACAGGCGATACTTCCCATACTTTTAAATCTTTTAAGTAGCGTACTTCTTTTTCTTCGCCACCGTCTTTAGAGAACATACCGACTTCGCTATCAAGAACTTCAAAACCAAAAGACCATTGTTGTAAATCTCCCATAGCTTTAACAGTTTCATAAGCTTCTTTACCAGCAAGAGTGTTCATATTGAACGAACCCTTAAACAAAGCTTTATTATCATCTTGTATAATTTTGCCTTTACCAATTATGTTTTTCCAATCGTGCCCCCAGACCATAGCGACACCCTTATCGCCATATCCACTACGAATTGATTTAGGTAAAACTACATCATTGTCACTATCAATCTCATTGAAAACAGAGAAAACTGCTTCTACAGTTCCCGTTTCTTCATCAAAGTTTAAAATATCTTTATTTCTATATTCTTTTCTATCAGCCAACTTTATATCCTCTTTTCGTGATAGTTCAAAAAACAACGGCAATTTACCGTAAGTTCTGGCGGTGCGCCTAATGAACTATCGCTTGGGTAATCCATTTGATAACCACCATAATTAAACTGGTTATCTTCTGGGATTTCTGTTCCGTCTAAAGTTACGTGTGCGTCACGAACCTTACCGTCACGTTGCGAAATCCACTCTTTAGTATATACAATCTGGGTTGATTTTGCACCAACTAAACGTCCATAATTTGCAAGTTTGTTAGATTCAGTTCTAGCAATAGTTAAAGCTCTAGTCAAGTTTTTTTGGCTTAATACTTTTTTAACAGAACTAGCTACATACTTTTGTAATGCACGACCAGACAAGCCGTCCTCTAAAGCTTCTTGTAAAGATTTCCTAAAGGTTGCGCTAAAACGTTTTTTAGAAGTATTAGATAATTCTGGTAATAAGTCATCAATCAAATCTTTAACATAATCTTGTATTAATGCGTCATTACGTAAATTAGGAAGTGGAAGTTGTTGAATAGATACAAGACGATAGAACAAACCCTGCTCAATAATTTCTTTTTCACTTTGCTTTTCATATAGCGGAATAACATTAGGCATAGACTTAGCATTAGGTAATAACAAATCAACTTGATAAAATGCGAAGTCATTAACCAATGACATAAAGTAATCATAAACACGAGCAGACCAGCTCTTAGTATTTTCATCTATAGCAAATTCAATAAGACCATTAACACCAATTTGTTGAACGCCATATTGGTTCATCATTGATAATATTTTTAAATCTTGACTTTGTAATAATTCAAAGAAAACATTTCTTATTATTTTTTCCCATTGAGTTAGAAGTTTATCGTGTTCTTTCCATAGAATATCTTTTGTATCACTAGAACGAAAACGATTTAAACGATAATCCCAGCTTTCCTCTCTTAAAGTATTACGACGTTTAATTAATTCAAATGCAGAAATAGCTTTTTCATCACGTTTATTCATAGCCCTAACAAGTTTTTGCGACCAGACTTTACCAGCTTCGCCACCCCAAAGCGCCCACGCAATACGCCCGTTGCTTGGATAACCAGCTTCGCCCTGACGCCAACCCTCAGCTCTTTTATCAACTTCGTGTCTAGGAAAGTATTTAGCAATATGTCTAACTTTTTCAGAACCAGCAGTTGTGTTATTTATTATGTATCGTGCAGAGTTAAGACCAACATCAGTTCCACCTCTACCAAACTCTTTACGCCAAGCTAATCCTCTTTTAGCTTCTTCTTTAGCACCTTTAGGAATAGTAAAATCTAAATCATCATACAAACCTTTAAACGATTTATCTCTAGTTGATAATGGGTGTCCAGACGGAAGTAAGTCTGTATCAAACTTACCACCAGTAAAACTACCAGTACGAACTGCACGTAGCCAAGTATTAACACGAGCATAAGCCCATTGGTCTGCGGATTGAACGTTAGGTCTTACACTTTGCGGATTAGTATTATAAGCGCCAACACCACGACGGAATACTGCTTCTAACATACCAAGTGTTACGCGCTTACCAGCTTGGTCGCCGTACTTCTCGTTATGTTCATCTACTTTTTTTTTAAGAGCTTCCCTAACTTGTTCGCTAACTTGTTTGTGTTCCAATGATGTCCTCGTATTCCTCGTGAGAATCACACGGCATATAATATTCGTTTCCGTCTATATCTTGAACGTGATAACCAACGCAACCAATTTGTTCTGCGCGTATTTCAGCTTCCTCTTGGGTTGTAAAAACGTCTTTAGAAATTTTAATTTTACTATCATCACTAAACCTAGAAATTTGTTCAAGTCTTGCTTCAGCTAATTCTCTAGTAGGATAGCAACCCATATTCTTTCCAGATTCTTCTGCAATAACACAAAACTCGCCGTCTATTTCTCTAACAACTTTGTATTCATAAGATTTTTGTAATTCATCATCAGCGGATTCAACTTCAGGTTCATCATATTCAATTTCAGGTTCAATAACTTCTGGTTCAACTTCACTAACAGTAGTCATAGCCATATCATTAGCGGGTACTACAACTTTATTAGCGTCCATAAGATAAACATTTTGACTATCATCAGTAGGCAGACCAACTTCTTCTCTAGCTTCAGCAACAGTAATCCAACCACCTTGAACACCAACATTTAGACGTGTGTATAAAGCGTCCATATCTTGTTGTAATGCACGTACTTCACTAAAGTCATATTCGGCATAAGCTTCAGTTTGATTCGGATAATCACGAAGTAAAAGTTGTTGTGTTATTTCTTCGCCAACTTGTTTCCATAAAGGTATTAATTTATTTTCAGTAAAAAATTCTCTAAGTTCTTTTGCATTAGAATAGGTTGCTCTTTCAAGACCAGCGCCTAGACCAGCTAAAATTGCAGGAACACCAAGCACGGCGGATATTCTTTCTTCTGGAACTCTACGTAATGTTCCTATGTCAAGTTCAGTAGGACTAAAAGCCATTTTCTTAACGTCCATAGCGCCAGACATAACCAACGGCATACCTTTATTCCTACCGCCTACTTTTTCTTTATAAGCTTTTGCAATTTGTTCAGCTTCGTCGCTAGTGACACCGTAATCATCTTTAGGTGTAATTAAAACATTAGGAACGCCAGAGTTAGCAAGAAGTGCAGTAGCCATTTGCCCAGCAGATTCGTCGCCGTAAATTTCTCTAAGCACAGTACGAAGCGGTGCAAATCCTTTCTTATGATTTGTTTGGTCAAGACCTAAACGAATATGTACCATATCTTCAGGCATAATAAGAACATTTTTATTATTAGTTTCATATTCATAGTGAGTAATTAACGTATCGTCATTACCTTTAGGCGATACATTTTCAGGCATAAGCGGGTATAAAGCAACAAGTTGCCCAGCGTTATTCTTTTGTTTAATTAAGTAAGCGTCGCCAGATACGTGCATAGCATTAATAATATATTGTTGAACAATATCGCCAGACATAAACGGATTAGGACGGCGCATTAAAATTGTTAATGGGTGGTTTTTAATATCTTGTTCAATACCGTCTTTATCATAAAACTTAACTTTAAGTTCAGCTTCACTAAAAGATAATCCTAGAACTTGCAAACACGAAACTACGGCAGAGTTAGAAGCGCCGTTGCCCATAGCGTCTACTTCCCAAGAACCAGCGCGGGTATTCCAGCCTTGAATAAAACTTACATTGTTATACATTGAATCAGCGTCATTAAAAAAATTAAAACGCTTTCTTTCATCATTGACGGAAGCACGACCAAATATGATGTCGCTTAATGTTCGCCTTTCAGCCATATATTCTCCTAACGGCTAGGGCAGGTAGCTGAACACACCCAAAGGAACTACCTACCCAAGCCAATTCCAGTATGTTCATTTAGTACGCCCTAAATTCTTTCTTACGAGTTAATTGTAATATACCGTAAGCAAGAGAATCAACTTGGTCGTCGTGTTCTCCAGCTGGAAATTGCAATAACTCTTTTTCCAATTCTAAGTACCATTGGCTTGTCTTATCAAAATAGATTAAACCAGCTTCCATTTTAGCAGACAACGGCAACGCACGTGAGTACTTATCTTTATCAGCTTTAAGTTCTCTTATCGGTAGTTGTGTTTGACTACGCGCCATTTGTATAAATGCAAGTTGATACCCAGCTCTTTCTACGCCGATTATACTAGGTAGCCAACGTTCATACACGCTTTGCAACAATTTTAATACTTCAGGCGCTTCAAGTCTTTGCCTTACAACATCAAGAACAAAAATTTCATTAGTAGGACTTACACCGATAGTAGTTACAACAGTATAGTCCGCAGATTCTTTAGTAGAGGTTGCTAAATCAACAGTAGAATAAATTTGTAAGTCATCATAATCAACACGTTTATTATTATCGTATTCTAAAAACTTAAAGTATTGTTCATAACCGTTTTCATTAAACCGAAGTTCTTGCGAAGTAGTAAAGTATTTAAACCAGTTGCGATTAAACAAGCCACCAGATTGTTCAATAAATTGTGCTTCGTATTCTTGGTTATAAAGAAATGAACCTATCTCTCTTTTAGCAACTTCAAGTTCATCTAGCGGTACATAAGGATTAGTAGTAGTAGGAAGTTGCCACCGTTCCCAATCAGCAAGAGTTTCTGCGTCATCATAGAGTTTTGAGAACCAGTTAAACCCTCTAGGCGTAGAAATAAATAAAGCACCGCCACGACGTTCAGTTAGGGTAGGTCTTAGAACTTCTTTCCATACATCTTCTTTAATAAAAGCGCACTCATCTAAAACAATAAAGTCAAGACCAGCTCCACGAAGTCTATCAGGGTTATCAGCAGAACGAACAGTTACTTGCCCACCTGTTGGCGTGTATAAAGTTTTTTCATATTCTTTAACTTGACAACCGTAGTCAATACCAAGAGTTCTAATTTCTTTCCAACCCTCTAGCGCCATAGAGTATGTTGGTGCAACCCACCAAGCTCTCTTGCCCTGCATAGCTTTAGCAATACAAAGCCATACACCAAGCCTAGTCTTTCCCCAACGACGTCCAGCTACAAGAACTTTAAAACGAGATTTAGAAGTAGCAACAGATAATTGCCCAGAGTGAAGCTCAGGCATTTTAACCTTAAAATTTTTTGTACCGTTAGTCGATAAAATCGTTTCCATTACCACCCTCTAATAATTCACGCCAGAGTTCAAGAACGTCAAGAGGTAAGGGCAAGACAACAAAGCCAGAATCAAAATCAAAATGTGTGACTTGAACTTCACTTACAACTGGAAAATCAAAATCATTAGCTTGGATTATCTCAATAAACTTTTCATTAACATCATCAAATTCATCTTTAGGTTTCGACATTATTATCAATCTCTTTTTTTATATCGGACATATCGGAAGTAGGAATTTCCTCTCCCTCAATAAATCTTGTATTATCCGACCAGTATAGCTCAACGTTATAGCGATTACCACCAGAACTAGCTACGTCAAGAGAATCTTTACGACCAAACTTTTCTGGATATTTTCTTTCTAATAGCCACGCACTTGCTTGCCACGAACCGTTATTAGCAGAGTTTTGAATATTAAATAGATTTCTAACTATAGCTTGAGATTCACTCTTAGCTATTTCTTCCCAGCGAGTTGAGTAAGGTTCAACATTTTGTTCAGCCAATTCCCGCCACCGACGAAATTGACGAGAGCTTATCCCAGCGAATACACACGCGTCCTCTATGTAAGCACCGACGGATAGAGCTTGGTTTAATCTAGCCCAAACAGATTCATCAAGAAATTTATAACGAAGTTTCATATCTTGATTTTTATTTGTCATCTCATAACCCTAACCCAGACATACCGAGTATGTTGTATTTTTAGCCAATTTTTGACTAGCCCGAAAATCAAAGTTCGAGCCACTTTTTAGACCAATTTTTAGCATTTTTTTTATATTTTTTTTAATTTTTTTTTCAGCCATTTTTAGCCAAAAATCGTTCTCTTAAAGTCTTATTTTAATAGGGTTTTTGAGTAAGTGTAAAGTTATAAAAAGGATTCTTAAAAATATTTCTTTAAATTCATTTGGTTTAATCTTTAATTTATGATTTAATTATATTGTAAGCAAACGAAAGGCACATATTAGAAAAAACCAAAATCGCGGAATCTGGGGCAACGACCTGCCTAACGCGACTCAAAAATCCAGCCCTCAACCTTTGGGATAAAAGCCGTCCAACCAACTGGTGCTACCATTGAGTTTTCAACTCGGTGTCTAGGAAATTGCGTCAGTACGGTGCGCGTATAGCACAACGACCACGCGTGTAAAAAATGTATGAGATGGACAAGTTTGACCTGCAAGTCTGCGTAATCTTTAATCGCAACAACAATGCTCAACTCAACCCGCTAGTACGGTTTAGCCATAGTACATAGATACTTCCTTACGGCAACACTTTGAACACGGTAGGCACTTGGACACGAAACTGCAAACACTTACGACACAAGCGTAATCAACGCTTCGTAAGATTAACCTTAAACTTTAGTTCTGATTTTTGCTAGGGCGCTATTACGGTAGCGCCTTATGGAACAATCAGTTCCAACTTAAAAGAAAGAGAGAAAAACCAAATGGTAGATACAGTATTAGTTAAAACAATAAATGACACAATTGTTGATTTCCAAAATCAAACTAAGAAAAAATTTAAAATACAAAAGGCTGGTCAAGTTATAGCTTTATTTGATTTATTAAACAATCTAAGTAACAACAATGCTACAACAATAAATCTTGTAGATGACGACTGGGATAGTGGAATAAATAATGACGGCTTAGTAGATGTTTTAAATTTTCTTGCAGAAATGTAAAACGCTAGGGCGCTTTTTAACGAGAGCGCCTTATGGGTTTTACCCAACAAACTAGAAAAGAAAGAGAGGTACTCAAATGAGTGCATACGGAAAAACAATCACACACGAATCAGTTAGCTTCAGAAATACAAAAGACCGTTGGTCTTGTTTTGGAAACTGGTTTAACACAAAAGACCAAGAAATTGGAAACTATTACAAAGACGGCAAACTAACAATAGAAAATGTTGCAGACTTTTTAATTAAGTATGCAGATAAAACTTGCGGATATGGTTGTCCAGATACAATGGTAAAAGTAAATGCTCTTACCGTTTATGAAGTAGAAGTTGCAAGATACTGGGATAACCAACAAAGCACAGACGACGTAGAATTAATTGGTACAGTTTATATAACAAGAACCGACAAAACATACGACGTGCATTTTACTAAACCAGTAACCGTCTAATTTGATAAACGCTAGGCGCTATCTTAACGGGTAGCGCTTATGGGTTTATCCCAAATAAAAAACAAACTATAAAGAAAGATGAGGAAATTATGATGAGTCCAATTAAATTAGATACGTTAAGAATAGATTCTGGACGTCCGTTAGTTGAAGTAGATTTAACAGACGGCGGTACAGTATTTTTAACTTCTAAAGATATTGAATCATTACAAGATTATTTCAAATATGCGTTACCTATCTTAAAGCGTGAGGAAAAACAACTCGGGTGGAAAGATTCAGAAGCATAAAGAGTTAGGGCGAACTTTAACGGGTTCGCCTTATGGTCTTTATGACCGCAAACAAAAACAAAACTAAATAGAAAGGAATCTAATGAATAAAATCATTTGGAATCAATCACAAAGTACAAGCCTAATGAGTAATTATGCTTTAAGAAGTGCTAACGTACCAAGCGTTATAACTCTTGAAGATAATGTTACTGATAAAGTAATGACGGTAAATCAAGCCAAAGCCAAATATGACATCAAGTCTTTTGGTTTATGGTCACAAGATATACCTAATATTGCTGAATTACAAATCGGCGACACTTTTACTGTTCCTCACTTCACTTTTAGAAAGTATAGTGATGATATATTAAAAGCTACTAGCCAAACATTTGAAGTTCTTGACAAAAGAACTTACAAGAGTATTAGTGAAGTATTTGATTCATTAAGTAAAAAAGTCTATACCAAGACTACTCACAAAACATTTATACAAATACAAAGTGAAAGTAACTCTGGTGCAGATACATTATTTGAAAGGTGCGCTCCATTTTCCGCAAGAAAAAATGGTGGTTATTATTATCCACTACAAAAGCGTAAAACATTTTGGCTAGACCAAACTGATGTCTTTACACTTTTTCTTAAAGACGGTGGCTTATGTCCATTAATAAGACGTAAGTTAAAGTGCGACATTTGTTCATAAATACCTTACGAGCTAGGCGTCATCTTTACGGGTGGCGCTTATGGTCGTAAGACCACAAGTAAAAATAAACTAAAAGAAAGATGAGGTACCAAATGGTAGCTAATGTAGAAACTATGTTTAGTGCTAAGGAAACACCTTGGCATAAACTAGGAATAGTAACAGACGGCGTCTTAACAAGCGCCGACGCAATAGTAAAAGCTGGATTAGATTGGACAGTTCATT
>Ga0222713_10002729_pt1 | contig 18632 bp, 18 predicted proteins | sample C33_649DmetaG_FD_165061 | JGI IMG/M metagenome (GOLD analysis project Ga0222713, IMG submission 165061) | Estuarine water microbial communities from San Francisco Bay, California, United States - C33_649D | ecosystem: Environmental > Aquatic > Marine > Unclassified | place: USA: California...
GGTCGCGCAGGCGTACGACGTCTACCTCGACCAGGCCGGGATCTCCGGCCGCTGCACCTACGTCATCGACGCCAACGGCGTGATCGTCGACGTCGACCAGGTGCAGCCGCTTGAGACCCCGGACGCTGACCGCCTCATCGCGTCGCTGGCCACCTGCAAGGCGTAGCGCACCGATGTTCCTGCTGCTCGGCCGCTACCTGAAGCCCGTGGACGAGGTGGAGGTGCACCTCGACGCCCACCGCGCCTGGGTGCGCGAGAACGCCGAGGCAGGACGCTTCATCGCCGCCGGCCGGGAGGTCCCCCTGCAGGGAGGCCTCCTGGTCGCGACGGGCGTCACCCGCGACGAGGTGGACGCCATGATCGCCGCCGATCCCTACGTGACCGAGGGCGTGGCCGAATACGACGTGCGCGAGTACGACGTCGTGCTCGCGGCCCCGGGAGCCGAGGCCCTGCAGGCCTGACGTAAGACGGCGGCCCATCCCGGGAGGGCAGGTCGCACATCGGGGTTGCGGGGATCGCAGCCGGGGATGATGCATTTGCGGCCCCCGCAAATGCCGATCCCGCTTCGGCGAGTGCCCGCAACCCCGATGTGCGACCTGCCCGACCCCCGGGGGTCCTGTCCCCGGAACTAGACGGCGGTGTTCGCGAGCTGCCCGCAGGCCGCGGCGATGTCGGCCCCTCGCGAGCGGCGGAACGAGGGATGCAGCCCGGCGTCCTGGAGGGCCTCGGCGAAGCGCTTGGCGCGCTCGGGGGGCGAGCCCCGGTACTGGCCGGTGGTGGCGTTGTACTCGATGAGGTTCACGTGAAAGCGGCCATCGCGCAGCTGGGAGGCGAGGCGGCTGGCGTCGGCGACGGAGTCGTTGACGCCGTCGAGGAGGAGGTACTCGATGAACACGCGGCGACCCGTGCGGTCGGCATAGCGACGGCAGGCGGCGAGGACGTTGGCGATCGGCCAGCGGTTGTTGATGGGCATGAGCGCCGTGCGGGTGTCGTCGTCTGCGGCGTGGAGGGAGAGGGCGAGTCGCACGGGCACGTCGAAGGCGACCATCTCCTCGATGCCGGGCACCCACCCGGCGGTGGAGACGGCGATGGAGCGGGCGGAGATGCCGAGGCCCTCGGGCGAGTGCATCTCGCGGATGGCGCCGAAGACCGCGGAGGTGTTCTGGAGCGGCTCGCCCATGCCCATGAACACGACGTTGCTGAGGCGCGCGTCCGCCTCGCGCGCCACATCGGCGGCGAGGAACGCCTGATCGGCGATCTCGCGTGCGGTGAGATCACGACCGGGGCCCATTGCCCCGGTGGCGCAGAAGCGGCAGCCGAGTGCGCACCCGGCCTGGCTCGACACGCACAGGGTGCGGCGGCCGCGCGCATGCTTGATGAGCACGCTTTCGATCGCAAGGCCATCGACGGTGCGCAGGCGCCACTTGATCGTGCCGTCGCGGCTCTCGGCAAGGGCATCAGGGGTGACGGTCCACAGCGGGGCCACCTCGGCGAGCCGCGCGCGAAGGTCCTTGGGCAGGGTGGTCACGTCATCCCAGTCGCGGGCGCCGGCGCGCCGGGCGTCGTCCACCTGCTTGAGGCGGTAGGCGGGCTCTCCCCACGACTTGAGGATGGATGCGATCTGGTCGGTCATGCGGCCGGGGAACCTATCGTGATCGGCTCGCGGTACGGAATGACCCGGGGGAACAGCCGGCGGCCGAAGAGCACGATCCATGCGGCGAGCACGCAGGCGATGCAGCTGAACACGATGAGCGCGTTGGTGAGCCCGATGGCCTGCGACAGGTATCCGAGCCCCACCGTGGGGATCGTGCCCGCGTACGCGCACATGTAGAGCGCCGACATGAGCTTGCCGCGCTCCTCGAGCGGCACGATCGTGCCGCAGATCACCGTGCCGCCCTGGAGGATCAGCCCGTTCACGAAGCCGAGGAGGGCCGCGGCAACCACCACGAGCGCAGCGCTCCCCGCGAAGGCCGCGGCGGCGATGAGCCAGGTGACGACGGCCGACACCGCGACGCCGATCATCACCGCGCGCCGTGGCTCGACATTCCTTGTGAGGATCGGCGTGAGCCCGCCGAGGCCGAGCACGAGGAAGCCGCAGAGCCCGGCAATGGCCACGTTGGTGGCGCCCAGCGTGTTGTAAAGGAAGAGCGGCACGAGCGAGAGCACGGTGCCCTCCATGAACGACATGGTGAATGCCGCGGGACCGATGAAGCCCGCGAAGCCGAGTCCCTGCCCCTTGGGGATTCCCACGCGCATCTCGAACTTGTATCGGCGCCGCGGAACCGTCTCGCGCGCGATGAGCACGCACGCGAGCCCCACTACCATGAGCACCACATGCACCTCGAATGGCCGGTGCAGGGGGTTGCCCCAGTACTGCGCGATGAGTCCGCCCATCAGGGGCCCGAGCCCGAAGCCGATGCGAAAGGCCGCACCCGCCGTCATCGATGCCAGCGCCTTGGACCCCGGCCGCGCGTGATCGATGATGAAGGCCGTGCCCACCCCGAGGTACATGCCGATCGCCAGCCCCTGCAGCACGCGGCCGGTGAACAGCAGCGGAACCGAATCGGTGAACGAGAACACCAGCGACGCAGCCGTCATCACGAGCATTGCCGGGATGGCCAGCCGCTTGCGACCGAGGCGGTCGGCGGCGTTGCCGGCCAGGAGCATGGTGGGCACGACGGTGGCCGTGTAGGTGGCGAACAGCAGCATGAGCACGCCGTTCGACAGCTGATAAGTGCCCTGGTAGAGCGGCAGCAGCGGGGTGATGATGCTGGTGCCCATCGTGAACACCAGGAGGGCGACCAGCGCGAGGTACGACCCGCGCGTCACCGTGGTCCACCGCCGCGCGGATCCGGCCCGGTCCCCGTGCCCGACACGCGCGCCGCGATAGTGGCGCCGGGACCGATGACGCGCGGCACGCGGAAGGCGGCGATCGCGCCGAGCGCAAGGATCACCGCGCCCACGAGCAGGGCGTTGCGCATGCCATCCGACACGAGCGCGCGAAGCGGGGCGCTCACCAGGCCGTCCTCGGCGGTGACGGTGGCGGGGATCGTCATCGCGACCACCGTGCTGAGCAACGCGCCGCCCAGCGCACCTCCCGAGTAGCGGGAGACGTTGGGGAGCGATGACGCCACGCCAAGGCGATCCTCGGGTACCTCGTGGATGACGGTGGTGGTCACCGGGGCGGTAGAGGTGGCGAGGCCGAGCGCCAGCAGCACCATGCCGGGCAGCACCGCGTAGTAGGCCTCGAACCCGAAGCCCCACGCCAGCACGAGCGCGCCCGAGACGGCGAGGACGAGCGACACCCTCATCATGCGGTCGCTCCCGACGCGGGTGAGCAGCCGCCCCGACATCGGCGATCCGACCATGAACGAGAGCGCCACCGGGGTGATGGCGAGGGAGAGCATCACGTTGCTGTAGCCGAGCACGGCCGTGAAGTAGAACGGCAGCAGTAGGAGCGTCCCGAACATCGTGGCCCCCACGCAGAACCCCGCGATGTTGGGGTTGCGCACGGTGCGCAGGCGGAACAGGCCGAGGTCGAGCATCGGGTCGGGCGCGCGGGTCTCGCGCCACGCGAACAGCGCCAGGCCGAGCACGCCGAGCGCGGCCATCGCGAGCGTCTTGCCCGACGTCCACCCCCAGCTCGACGCGCTGGTGAGGGCCGTGAGCAGGGGGAACAACCCGAGCGCTGCGAGAGCGGCCCCGGTGAGGTCGAAGGGTCTCTTCGGGCCGGGCGGGCGCCGGTGCATCACGAGGGCGGCGCCGATCAGCACGAGCGCGCCCACCACCGGGGTGAACCAGAACACGCTGCGCCAGCCCCAGATCCCCACCAGCACGCCCGCGATGTTGAGTGACACCACGGGCGCCACCGTGATGATCGCCGTGAGGATCCCGATGGCCAGTCCGCGCTGGTTGGGCGGGAAGAGGATGGCCGCGTAGGCATACGCCGTGGGGGCCATGGCCGATGCGCCCACTCCCTGCAGGACGCGGAACACCACCAGCGAGGGCTCATCCCAGGCCAGGGCGCAGAGCACCGATGCGCCCACCATCACGAGCACCCCCAACACGAAGATGCGCCGGCGCCCGTAGAGATCGCCCGCGCGCCCCGCGATGGGCAGGAGCACCGCCTGCGTCACGAGGAAGCCCGTCACCACCCAGCCGGCCGCCGAGATGTCGGCGTCGAAGTCGCGCGAGATGTCCGGGAGCGCGATGTTGACGATGCTGATGTTCAGCACCGAGAGCATCATCCCGCCCGCCACGACGGTCATGGCCATCCAGCGCCACCGCGGGCTCGCCCTGAGGCGAGCGCGGATCGCGCGCAGGCGCGCTGGCAGCAAGGTCTCCCGCACGTCGCCGAGGGTATACCCCGGGGGGGTCAGGGGGGCTAGCCTTCCCCGCCGTGGCGAGGAAGACCCGCAAGACCCCGAAAGCCGTCCGCGTGGGCGATCGCGACCTGCTGTGGGACTACGCCCGCCTGGCGCGCATGTACGGCATCCAGCTGCTCGGGGTGTCGGTGGCGCTGGTGGCGGTCTCGATCATCCTGGAGGCCACGTCGGAAGATGGCTGGTCGTGGTGGTGGCTCGGCACGCTCATCGCGATGACGGGCATCACCGGCCTGGTGTTCTTCCCGATCCTCCGGGTGTGGCTGCGCAAGGGCGGCCTGCCCTCGATCCGCCTGCCCGACGCCCAGCCCGCCGAAGGCCGACGCATGCTCGCCGCAGCGCCCGGCGACTGGCGCAGCTTCGCCGCGATCGTGGCCATCCTTCTCTTCGTCTCGGCCGGCGCCACCCTGCTGTTCCTCGTCGCGGTGCTCGGCCGCGGCGGCACCGCCGAGGGCGTGGTCATCGGCGTGCTTCTCGCCTGGGGCTTCGTCACCCTCGAGGACGCCCGGCGCATCGCGCGCACCCAGCTCGAGCAGAAGCGCATGTACTGGGCCGCCGCCCGCCGCCCCTGGGGCGCCGGCAACCGCCTGGTGTTCACCGTCTCCCGCACCTGATACCTTGGGCCGGTATACGGAGGGGGGGTATAGGTGGGCGATGTGAACGAGGTGGTCATCATCGGCAGCGGGCCGGCCGGGCTCACGGCCGCGATCTATGCCGCTCGTGCCGGGCTCGAGCCGCTCGTGATCGAGGGCTACGGCGCCGGCGGGCAGCTCATGATCACCACAGACGTCGAGAACTACCCGGGGTTCCCGGATGGCGTGCAGGGCCCGGAGATGATGCAGATGTTCCGGTCGCAGGCCGAGAGGTTCGGCACCCGGTTCATCACGGCCGATGTCAGCCGCGTGGACTTCTCGGGGCGCCCCTTCCGCATGTGGGTGGGAGGCGACGAGTACGTGGCCAACTCGGTGATCGTGTCCACCGGGGCTTCCGCGCGCTGGCTCGGCATCGAGGGCGAGACCCGCATGATGGGCCGCGGGGTGAGCGCCTGCGCCACCTGCGATGGGTTCTTCTTCAAGGACAAGGCGGTGGTCGTGGTGGGCGGCGGCGACACCGCCATGGAGGAGGCCCTGTTCCTCACCCGCATGTGTGAGAGCGTCACCATCGTGCATCGGCGCGACGAGTTCCGCGCGTCCGCGATCATGGCGAAGCGCGTGCTCGAGAACCCGAAGATCACCGTGCGCTGGAACGCCGTGGTGGAGGACGTCGAGGGCGACGCCGTGGTGACCGGCGTGAAGGTGCGCGACGTGGAGACCGGCGAAGAGGACGTCATCCCGGCAGCGGCGATGTTCGTGGCCATCGGCCACCAGCCCAACACGTCGCTGTTCGAGGGGCTCCTCGACATGGACGACGAGGGCTACCTGCGCACGACGCCGGGTGGCACCTACACCAACATCGAGGGCGTCTTCGCGTGCGGCGACGTCCAGGACACCGTCTACCGCCAGGCAGTCACCGCCGCGGGCAGCGGCTGCATGGCGGCGATCGACGCCGAGAGATGGCTCGAGGCCGAGGAGGCCGGGGCCGGGGACCACGCGGGCGCGGGCGCGTCCGCCGACTGACGAGGAGACGAGATGGGCGAGGTCATCGAGATCACAAGCGACACCTTCCAGGGGCTCGTGCTCGAGAGCGAGAAGCCGGTGGTGGTGGATTTCTGGGCGCCGTGGTGCGGCCCATGCCGCATGATCGCCCCGGTGATCGACGAGATCGCCGCCGACCGCGAGGACATCGTGGTGGGCAAGGTCAACGTGGACGACGCGCCGGACATCGCGCAGCGCTACGGCATCCAGGGCATCCCGTTCATCGGGCTGTTCGAGAACGGCCAGCTGGTGCGCAACGCGGTGGGCGCCATGCCGCGCGCCGGCATCGAGCAGGCGCTCGGCCTGGGCGGCTGACCGCGTGCCGACCTACGACCTGAGGTGCGGCGGGTGCGGCACCGGGTTCGAGGTGTTCCGGCAGGGCTTCCTGCGCGACGACGACCGCGCATGCCCGTCGTGCGGGCAGCCCGCCGAGCAGCTGTTCACCGGGTTCGTTGCCGCGCGCTCGAGCACCCAGATGGCGGGTGCGGTGGCGGGTGGCGCGTCGGCCGCTCCCGCGCCGCCGTCCGGGGGCTGCGGGCATGGCGGCTGCGGCTGCGGGGGCCACTAGGCCGTGGCCACGACCGCGTCCACCCCGCCCACGCGCGAACAGATCATGGTGCGCCTGCGGCGGGCCGAGGGCCAGCTGCGCGGCGTGCAGCGCATGCTCGACGAAGACGCCGCGTGCGAGGACGTCCTCGTACAGCTGGCGGCGGTGACCGCCGCACTCGACCAGGTGGGGCTGCACCTCATCGGCGAGCGCCTGCGCCAGTGCCAGCAGGCCGACGGCACGATGTGCTCGCAGGAGCTCGAGCAGGGGCTCGCGACGCTCCTACGCCACACGCGGCTGTCCCGGTAGCCACGGCGCCACCCGCTGCAGCGCGCGCCGCAGCGCGAAGGTACCGAGCTCGCCGATCAATGCGAGCACGCCGATCACCCCGGCATGGCCCTGATACGGGCCGGTGAAGCGCACCATCAGCCCCGCATACAGCAGCCCGGCCACGAAGATCCATGCCGCGTTGGGAAGGCGCGCGCTGGTCGTGCCGGCAAGTGCGGCGCCGCCGAGCCATGCCGTGGCGAGCACCGCCCCCTGCGCGCCGAGGTTCGGCGCCAGCGCAATGCCCGAGCTCACCACGAGCGCGGGGATGCCGATGCACGCGAGGTAGTGGAGGCTGGTGCGGTTGTAGAGCGTCCACGTGACGAGCGCAGCGGCCACCCCCACCGGCACCACCGTCCAGGTGGGCAGGCCGTCGGTGGGCGGCAGCAGGGTGACATCGCCCTTCCCGCCCAGGAAGTCGGCGATCCCATAGGCAACGACCGAGCTCATGAACGCAACGAGCCCGATGCGGCCGCCGAACCCGGGCATGATCGACGGGCCGACACGGCTCCACAGGACGCCTGCGAGGGCACCCGACAGCGCCACCCAGTACCAGGGCACGGTGATGCTCGGGCCGATGAGACCGACGAACACGCCGGCGAATCCCGCGCGCGCCGCGCGCCCGTCGACCAGCCCGAGCGGCTGGACCGCGACGCCGAAGGTGATGAGCACCAGCGAGGCCGCGACCACCGGCTGCACCCCGAGGTCACGCGAGAGGAAGAACGTCGCCAGCGTCGCGAGAAGGGAGCACGCGATGTCCACGGTCCGCACCCGGGCGAGGGGCCGCGACGAGGCCACCGCGAGCCACATCCCCGCCGCGGCGAACGCGCCGAGGAGGACGGCGGCAACCCGCATCCACATGTTCGGGGCAAGCGTGAAGGACGTGACGTACACCGCCGCCGTGGCCACGAACATCGCGGCGGCGAGCACCAGCATGCCCGCGGTGAGCCTCATGCCGGCGCGAAGGTGACGACGTGCATCACGATGGCGCCGCCAACGTGAGTGCCGCGAGCGCGTAGGTGAAGAGGGTGCGCCTCACCCGGCGATGATCTCAGGAATCGCTGCGAGGGTCGTGATCACGTCCGGACCCCGTTCGGTGCCGGCACGATCGAGCAGCAGGGCCCGCAGGCCTGCGGCGCGGGCTCCCGCGTAGTCCTCTGCGCGCCGGTCACCCACGTGGAGGGCACGCGAGGGGTCCACGCCCACCGCGTTGGTGGCGTGCAGGAAGATCGCCGGATCGGGCTTGGCTGCCCCCACCGGCGCACTCACGGCGATCACCTCGAAGCGCTCGGCCACGCCCAGGGCGGCCAGGTGATCGGGCAGCGCACAATCCCAGTTGCTCACCACGCCGAGGCGGATGCCGCGCGCCTCGAGGGCATCCATGGCGGCCAGGGCGTCGTCGTGCAACCGGAACCGCAGCGATGCCACGAGCATCCGCGTGGCCTCCGGCGGCGGGGGGGCACCCGGGCCGAGGGCATCCGCAAGCACCTCGCCGCACTCCGCGCGCAGGGAATCCAGGCCCGCGCGGTCGCGCGCCACGTGCATGCGCGAGCGGTAGTGGCCGATCTCGCGTGCGAGGGCGTCCTCCACGGCGCGCGCACTGAATGCGTATCCCGCCGCGGCCAGCTGGGCACGCAGCACCGGCGCGGGAGGGTCCATCGCCACGAGGGTGCCGAAGGCGTCGAGCAGCACGAGATCGGGCGGTGATGGCGCCATGGCTGGGCAGGGTAAGGGGCAACCGGGGCGAAGGGACCGCCTGCGGGGCGGTCCTATACTCGGCGGCCGTGCCCGCTGCTGCCGCCATGACCACCCACTCCGCCAAGCGTCCATCCCGCATGCCCCGTTCAGCGCGCATCGCGCTCATCGCCGCGGGCGTCGTGGTGGTCGCGTGGATTCCGTCGTTCATCGCCACGGCCTATGCGGAGGAGCCGGCGTCGGACTACCTGGCGAATCCGGCCGAGGGCTGGGCATTCCTCTGGGAGGCGGTAACGGCCTCGCGCAACCCGCGCCTGGGCACTGCGGACGCCGCGATGGGGCAGGCCTCGCAGGTATGGGCGGGGGCGCCCGCGGTGGCGTCGGGCGTATCGCTGAGGTCGATCCCCGAAGAGTGGGCGGTACCCGTGCCCGCCGGCGGCACCGCTCCCGCGCCGGCGCGTGCCGACGCCCGGCCCGATGAGGAGTTGAACTGGGTGGTGTCCGGGCGGGTGATGGGCGGTCCCGAGCAGGTGATCGGCCTGCTCGACTACCGCACCGGCCGCGTGGAGTGGGACATCCGCCCCCTGACCGGAGCCGTGCGATGAAGATCGGCCGTCTCCGGCGGCGGCGCGAGGACCGCGCGCGCCACGGGCGCATCGGCCTCGGCCGGGTGATCCTCATGGCGCTCCTCGTCTTGGGCACGGCGCTGGGAGTTGCGCTCGCCACCAGCTACCAATCGGTGACGGCCAACCTGCCCGACATCGATGAGATGAATCCTGTCGGCCTCGGCCAGAACTCGCGTATCTACGACCGCAACGGCAAGCTGCTCGGGTACATCGCCGGTGTCACCAATCGCACGGAGATCCCGCTTGCGCGCATCCCCCTCAGCCTGCGCGAGGCAACCGTGGCCATCGAGGACAAGCGGTTCTACGAGCACGACGGGGTCGACTGGGTGCGAATCGTCGGCGCCGCGGTTCGCAACGCCATGGACAACGACGGCCTCCGCCAGGGCGGCAGCACCATCACCATGCAGCTGGTCAAGAACCTCTACGACCCCGACGCGCCGCGCGACTTCGCGCAGAAGATCAAGGAGGCCCACCGCGCGCGGTGGGTCGAGAGCCGGTACACCAAGGACCAGATCCTCGCGAAGTATCTGAACGGCGTGTTCTACGGCCAGAATTCCGTGGGGGTGCAGGCCGCATCGCTGACGTACTTCGACAAGCCGGTGTGGGCCATCACGCTGCCGCAGGCCGCCCTGCTGGCGGGCCTGCCGCAGGCGCCCTCGGCGTACAACCCCTTCGTCAACCCGGAGGACGCCACGGCCCGTCGCAACGTGGTGCTGCAGGAGATGGCGAACCAGGGCTACATCACGCAGTCCGAGGCCGATGAGGCCAAGGCATCCGACCTTCAGCTGAAGCGCGGCAAGACCTACGAGCGCAAGCGTGAGGGCTACTTCTTCGACTACGTACGGCAGGAGCTCATCGACCGCTTCGGCGACGAGCGCGTGCAGAACGGCGGCCTCGCCGTGCGCACCACCATCGATCCCAAGCTGCAGCGCGCGGCCGAGCAGGCCATCGCGAGCAACCTCGGGCAGGAGGGCGACCCCGCGGCAGCCGTGGTGCTCATCGATGCCCGCACCGGCTACATCCGCGCCATGGCCACCAGCCGCGAGTACGGCAAGGACAGCCAGTTCAACTACGCCGCGCAGGCCCGTCGCCAGCCCGGATCGACCTTCAAGACCTTCGTTCTCACCCGCGCCATCGCAGACGGCATCAACCCGTACTCCACGGTCTACGACAGCCGGCCCATCGACATCAACGACCCCAAGTGGGGACCGGTCAAGGTGGCCACCTACTCCAACTCATACCGTGGCGCCGTGCCGATCTCGACCGCCACGCTGGCGTCCGACAACACCGTGTACATGCAGATGACGCTCGACGTCGGGCCCGACCGCGTGGTGCAGATGGCCAATGACATGGGCGTGCAGAGCGAGCTTCCCGTGGTGCCGTCGATCGGCCTCGGCTCGGGTGAGGTGAGCCCGCTCGAGATGGCCGCGGCCTACGCGCCGCTGGCCAACGGCGGGTTCCGTGTGAAGCCCATCGCCATGACCGACCTCGGGCAGGGAATCCCCAAGGGCGACCTCGCCACGCCGAAGCGCACCCGGGTGTTCCAGGATGGCGTGGCCTACGAGGTCACGCGAATCCTCCGCGACAACGTCACCAGCGGGACCGGCACGGCGGCGAACATCGCGCCGAACGTCGCGGGCAAGACCGGCACGACCGACGATTACACCGACGCGTGGTTCGTGGGCTACACGCCGCGCTACGTGTGCGCCGTGTGGGTGGGGTATCCCAACGACGACGGCGTGCGCCGCTCGATGACGAGCGTGCACGGCATCACGGTGGCCGGCGGCACGTTCCCCGCGCGGATCTGGGCCGACTTCATGAAGGTCGCCGCGAAGAAGGACGCCGGCCTCGAGTTCCCGCTGCCGAAGGATCCCGTCGAATGGTCGGCGTTCTCGTCCGACTTCACCGAGTCGGCCGGCTCCTACATGGTGAGCTCGGCGAAGAGCACCAGCACCGCCAAGACCACCACGACCAAGACCAAGCCGGGCACGACCACGACCGTGCCGCGGCCCGCCCCGACCACGGGCCCCACCACGATCACGCCGGCGCCTGCGCCTGCGCCTGCACCTGCACCGGCGCCCGCGCCCGCGCCTGCACCTGCACCTGCACCTGCACCTGCACCTGCACCGCCGCCTGAGCCGCCGCCGGCACCGCCGCCGACGACCCCCACCACCCCCTAGGGGGCCTCAACCGCCTCGTCTGCCGGCACGTCACCGGGCCGGGGGGTCATCAAGAGGATCCCGGACATCCCGGCCACGGCGGCAGCCGCGAGGCAGGCCCAGGCCGCGGGCAACACGTTCACCGCCCACTCACCCGCGAGGGTGGCCTCGGGAAGCCCGGCTCGCTCGGCCACCACCTCGACGCGCGGTGCGAGGGCCACGAGCGCCGACCACGCCACGCCGAGCACGGCCCAGAGGATCACCAGCCCGCCGATCACGCGCGCGCCCCGGGTTCCCGGCCGCATAGACCACCACACGGCGAGCACCCCGGTCACCACCAGGGCGACGCCGATGACCGGCAGGATCCAGGAGGCGCCGCCGGCGCCGTAGCCGGTGAGAGACGCGTTGCCGGTGGGAAGCGATGCGCCGTACCAGGGCAGCGCCGGCAGGGCCATCATCAGCGCGCCGCACGCCACGATGGCGATGCCGATCGCCCGGGTGCGGCCGCTCACGACGTGGATCCCGGGGCGCGACGGAACACCATGACGCCGTCGCGCTCGTAGACCAGGCGGAAGTCCGGGCGCGCCTGCAGATCGTCGAGGGCCAGCTGGAAACCCAGGGGGTCGAGGCGGTCGAGCACGTTCGGGCGCGTGCGATCCACCATGACCCACTCCGCGTCGCGGATGACCGGGAAGACCATCACCCGGCGGCGCGCCGACAGGTGACCGCCCGCATTGTTGCCCGCCGACACCACCGCATCGTCGGGGATCAGCGTCGCGGCCTCGGCGAGCGCCACGGCGTGGGCCATCGGCTGGTACTGGTCGATGCGTGACGGCGTGGCGCGCGACAAGGGACCCCCGAATGGAACGGGTCCCATGATGAGGGTGCCGAGCAGTCCCGCCGCGACGAGCATGATCGCCACGGCACCTGCGGGCTTCAGCATGCGTGCAAGCCAGTCCGGGCGCGCGCGGCGGCGAAGGCCCGCGAGGCCGAGGATCGCGGCGGCGATGAGGAACGGGCTCACCACGGCCGCGTAGTGGAACTCGATGGAGTAGTTCGGCCACCAGTCGGCGAGCATGTTCAGCAGCAGGTCGGGCAGTGCCGCGGCCGCGAGCAGCGGGGCGAAGAACGGCAGGAGGAGCAACGGCAGAAGGAGCGCGAGCAGGTACGAGAGGCGCGACCACCCGCCGACGGTGGTGATCACCTCGAGCGGGTTCGTGAGGGCGCCCACGAGGGCGTCGGACGGCGTGTCGCCGAAGCGCCCGAAGCGACGCCCGAATGGCTCCGGCACCCCACTGCCCATCGCCGGGATGATCACCAGCACGCAGACTGCGGTCCACGCCACGGACACCACCGACACGATGGCCCCCGTGATGTACCGCCGCTGGCGCACGATGATCCAGATGCCAAGAATCGCCATCGCGAGGCCCACCTGCTCCTTGCCGAGCAGCGCCAGGCCCACCGCGATTCCGAGCACCCAGTCGCGCCGGGCCTCCGCCGCCCAGATGGCCAGCATGATCAACGGCGCCGCCAGGGTGACCGCGTGAAGGTCGGTTACCACGGCCCACTGCAGCGGGGCGTAGAGCAGCCAGGCCATGGCGGCCGCGACGGCCAGGCGGTCGTCGCCCAGCCACCTGCGCCCGAGCAGGAAGGCCGGAATCGCCCCCGCGGCAACGGCGACCGACTGGGCCACCAGCAGCGGCACGGCCGAGTCGGTGACCCACTGGAAGGGCACGAGCACGAGCAGCAGGGGATCCACGTGCGAGCCCAGCCGTGACACCTGGTCGCCCGCCGCGTTGGTGGCCATGAGCAGGTCGCCGTGGGCGGTGCTCCAGATGGCCTGCACCATGTTCCCCAGATCGAACCGGCCGGTCCACCAGGCGTCGTGGCGCGCGACCGAGAGATACGAGAACACCGCTGCCCAGATGGCCGCGAGCAGCAGCACCAGGGCGAGCGGCAGGTCGCGCGCGATCCGCCACTCGCGCCACCCGGCCGCGCGTGCGCCACCCGGGGCACGGGTGCGCGGATCGGTGCTCATGAGCCACCCCGGCGGCGTCCCGCCGCGGCGGCGAGTGCCACGAACACCAACTCCACGGCGATGAGGAACAGCCGCGAGCTCACGCTCAGGGCCACGGCCACCCCACCGGGCACCTGGCGCGCGAGCACCAGGGCCAGGATGGCGTCGCGCACGCCGAGTCCCGACGGCACGATGAACACCAGCATCGACACCACGAAGGCGAGCAGGAAGCCCGAGGCCACGCCCACGGGATCACCCACATCCGGGCCGCCGATGCCCCGCATGAAGGCCCACACGGCGAAGCCCAGCAGCGCCGAGGTGACCAGGTACCAGCCGATCATCAGCACCACTCGGCCGAAGGGCAGCAGCGCGCCGAGGGGCTCGCGCCGCACGCGCCGGAGCGCCCACGATGACAGCGGCCCGAACACCCGGGGATGCAGCAGCGCGGCCGACAGCGGCACGGCCAGGACCAGCCATGCCGCGGGCCCCACGGCGCTGCCCGAGCCGATCTCGAGGAGCGCGACGACCGCCAGGAGAGACGCCGCCACCAGGGCGATGACCTGCTCATACGTGGTGGCCGCGACGGTCACGCGCTTCGGCACCCCATGTGCCTCGGCCATCACGGCGCGCCCCACGACCATCAGCACGTTGCCCGGGACGTACCTGCCCAGCAGCGACCGTGCCCACGCGGAGACCGTGGCCAGCACCGGCGGGGCGGGGCGGTGCAGGCCACCGAGGATCGCCTCGTACGCCAGCGCGGACAGCGTGAGCGAGGCCAGGGCCAGCACCACCGAGAGCACCAGCCACCCAGCCGAGGGCTGCCAGTCGAACGACGTGACCACATCCCAGGCATCGACCACCGTCCACGCCAGCGCGCCGATGATCACCAGCCCGGCCACCAGGCCGCCCCACCGCACCCATGCGCGGCGGTTGCTCATGCGTTCCCCCTGCGGCGCTGCAGCGCCTCCACCAGCGGCGCGGCCGCTCGCTCGGGCGTGCCGGTGCGCTCGTAGGCATCCCGCGCTGCAGCGCCGAGCCGCTCGCGGGCATCGGCATCGGCGGCCATCGAGATGAGGGCGGCGGCGAGGGCAGCCGGCTCGCCCGGCGGCACGAGCACGGCATTCCTGCCGTGCTCGAGCACCTCGCGGATGCCTGCGGTGTCGGCGGTGATCACCGGGCGTCCGGCGGCCAGCGCCTGGAACACCTTGTTGGGCACCACCCGCGAGGCCTTCTCGCTGCGCCCGAAGATGCCCAGCACCACCCCGCACGAAGCCACCTCGTCGCGAAGGCGCTCATATGGCACCCAGGGCACGTGCTCGAGCGCGACGGGGGGATCCCTGCGCAGCTCGCCGGCGAGCCAGTCGTCCAGCTGCCCCTCGCCCACGAGCCGGATCGGCGGGGCCCCGGGGACGCGCGCGGCATCGAGGATGACGTCGAGCCCGTGCATCGGCGAGAGCTTTCCGTACCAGAGGGCATGGAACGCGCCCCGCGGCACCGGGCTCGCGGGGAAGGCCTCCGGCTCGGCGCCCACCCGCGCCACCACGATCGAACCGCGGCGCACGCCGAAGCGCCGCACGAGGAACTCCCCGTTGGCGGCGGTGTCCACGAGCACGATGTCGGCGAGGGCGAGGGCGGTGCGGTCCGCGCCGGCAAGCGCCCTCGTTGCAGCCGCCCCGGTGCGCCCGCGGTCATCCCCGAGGGTGTCGGCCAGCGACACCATCATGTCCACAACCAGCAGGGCGCCGCGGGCGCGTGCCACCACCCACGCAGGCACCACGTCGGGCTGCGCGGGGTAGCCCGCCACCACGGCGTCCACGGGCCCGGGCATTCGGGGCTCGGCCACCGCGAGCGCCGCCCAGGCGCCGGCCCACGACGCCCCGGCGCCCGCGAGGCGCCCGGCCGACAGGAAGCCCCCCGCCTTGTGGCGCGTGCGCTCCCACACGGGACGGTGGTGCTCCGTCACCCGTGCGCCATGTGCCCGCAGGCCATCCACGAGCACCCGCGTGCGGGGATAGGAGCGCTCGTAGGTGCCGACCCACTCGACGTGCAGCGGGCGGCTCACCCCTCGATGACGCGCTCGATGCGCGAGGCCGCCTCGTCCTCCTCGGATCGCATGCGCCCGCGCTGGATGAGCTCGCTCACCAGCCCGATGGTGAAGAGCTGGATGCCCACGACGATGAGCAGCACGCCGAGGATGAGCAAGGGGCGGCCCCCGATGGCCTCCCCGAGGAGCTTGACGATGGTGAGGTAGATCGAGATGCCCACGCCCGCGAGGAACAGCAGCAGGCCGAGGCCGCCGAAGAAGTGCATGGGTCGGTGGCGGTAGCGCCCCACGAACGAGATCGTGATGAGGTCGAGGAGGCCACGCAGGTAGCGCTCGAACCCATACTTCGACGAGCCGTGCTGGCGCGCCCGGTGGTTCACGGGCACCTCGGCCACCCGGAAGCCCTCGGACGCGGCGATGACCGGGATGAACCGGTACATCTCGCCCGGGATGGCCAGCGCGCGCACCACGTCGATGCGATACGCCTTGAAGCCGCAGTTGAGGTCATGCAGCTCCACCCCGCTGGCCTTGCGCGCCACGCTGTTGAACACGCGCGACGGCATGGTCTTGTTCCACGGGTCGTTGCGCTTCTGCTTCCACCCGGACACCAGGTCGGCGCCCTCGTCGAGCGCGGCGAGCAGCCGGGGGATCTCCGTGGGGTCGTCCTGCAGGTCGGCGTCAAGCGTGATCACGACGTCGCCGCGCGCCTCGCGGAACCCGGCGGTGAGCGCGGCGCCCTTGCCGAAGTTGCTGCGCAGGCGCACAACGCGGATCGACTCATGGTCGCGCGCGAGCCCCGCGAGCACCACGTCGCCGCCGTCGCGCGATCCGTCGTCCACGAAGATCACCTCGAACGGTGCTCCGATACCCGTCATCACCGGGAGCAGCTCGTCGGCGAGCGCAGCGAGCGAGTCGCGCTCGTCGAACACCGGTACCACCACCGAGAGCATGCGCCACCCGCCCATCAGGAGCGCCCGCCGCCCACGGCGCCATCGCGTGCCGCGTCGCGCTTGCGCCCGCGGCGCGTGAGGGATGGCATCGGGCGACGGCCGCGCCGCGCGAGGCGCTCGTCCTCGGTGGGCACGGGGCGGTAGGGGCCGGCGGCCACGAGCCCGCGGCGCACGCGCGACATCACCAGCGAGCCCAGGCTCCACACGGCCACGAGCATCGCCGCCGCGAGGATCGGCCCGAGGATGCCCCGCCCGCCTGCGACGGTGGTCTCGATCAGGTACCACGCCGAGTAGGGAATTCCCCGATCGATGCGGCCTGCCACCCACCAGACCAGCAGCACCGCGGGTGCCACCGCGATGAGGCCCAGCCCCACCACCTGCCATGGCCGGGTGGCCCGGGTGGCGATGAGCGCGCAGTGGGCGGCGGGCAGGGCGATGAGCAGGGCGAACGGGCTCGCGAGCCACAGAAGCAGGCACAACACCCCGAGTGCGATCACCCCGGCGGCCGCGCGGGATGCCACCTCGGCGTCGCGGCGCATGGCCCGATGGCGCACCGCGACCCACGTGAGCACGGCCGCGCCCACCGAGAGCAGGATCGCCACGACCGCCGGCAGGTCGAAGGGCACGGCCTCGGCGAGCGGCGGCCATCCGCCGGCGACCCCCGCCAGCATCCCGGCGGTCACGAGCAGGTGGCCGACGAGCAGCGCGGCGACCACCGGCAGCAGGCGCCAGAGGAGGGCGGCCATGAAGGGCACGAGCCGCACTCCAGCGCGCCGCAGGCGCACGGCAAGGTCAATTGACGCCACGAGGATCGGCAGGGCCAGCAGCAGGATGACGATGCGGCTCATCACCGGACGCAGTTCGCGCCCGTTGATCACCACCCCGGCGGCCGGGCCGGGAAGGGCATCGGCCTCGTCCAGGGACGCCACAAGGGTCTCGGCGGTGCGCCCGGCGTCGCCGAGGGAATCCTCCTTCGCAAGCGCGACGTTGCTCGTGAGAGGGCCCTGCGGGCGGGCGGCGAGCGAGGCCGCCGGGATTCCCGATGCGATGTACGCCGACTGGTCGCCGGACGTCTGCGGCACCGCCATGCCCGCCATCTGGGGGAACGGCCCGGGATAGCCGGCGAGGGGCGCATCGGCGCGCTGGGCGGCCTGCTCCACGGCGGCGGCCATGGGGATTGATCTGCGGCCATCCTGGGCGTCATCCCACACGTGGATGCCGTCGGTGGTGCCCGCCGGGTCATCCAGCGACAGGGCGGCGCTCACCGGCGTGGCAGAGAAGCGGCTCGCGAACCAGCGGGCCCCGGCATTGCCCTGGGTGGAGGCACCGGTGGAGACGATGAACACCGGGCGATTGCGCGCGACCGTGCCGAGCGACCGGGCGAGCTGCAGCAGCACCGCGGATCCGCTCTCGCCACCGCGCACGCCGGGTGGCGTGTCGCGCGGTGCCGAGATGACGAGGGCACCCTGCGTGGACGACCCGCTGCGCGCCGGGAGCGCCACGAACACGTTCTCGGTCACCACGCGGCCACCTGGCGTCATCACCGAGAACCGCTGGCGGCGCACCGGGGTGGCGCCCGGCACGGCATTCATCTGCTCCACCATCCAGTTGGCCGACGTGAGATCGCCCGCGGTGCCCGGCACGCGCTCCGGGGCCACCGTGGCCATGTCCGCGGCGATGCCGCGCGCGGCCATCGCGTCGAACGCGGGCGGCAGCGGCGGGTCGGGAGTGCCGCCGGGTGTTTCAAGCGTCAACAGGGCCACGAGCAGCGCGAGCGCCGCCACGAGCCATGAGAGCCAGTAGAGGCGCCCGGTCAGCATGTGGGCGCAGTATCGCACCGAGGCCGCGGTCCCCGTGAAATCGGGGATTACAGTAGGGGCATGGAGGGCAGCCCCCTCATCCTGGTGTCAAACCGCGGTCCAGTCGGCTTCATCGACGATGGTGAGGGGGGAATGCGGGCCGTCCGATCCGGCGGTGGACTGGTCACGGCCCTGACGGGGCTCATCGACCTGGTGCCCGCTCTGTGGATATCCGCCGCGATCGAGCCGGGTGACTTCGTCGTCGCGGAGCAGGCCGAGGGCCCGTTTCCCATCTCCTCAGCGGGACGCGATACCACGGGCCGCTTCGTGGTGATGGATCCGGACGTGTATGAGCGCTACTACAACGTGGTCGCCAACCCGATGCTGTGGTTCATCCAGCACTACCTCTGGGACCTCTCGAACGTCCCGGATATCCGCAACGAGGAGCTCCT
>Ga0222713_10002733_pt1 | contig 18611 bp, 12 predicted proteins | sample C33_649DmetaG_FD_165061 | JGI IMG/M metagenome (GOLD analysis project Ga0222713, IMG submission 165061) | Estuarine water microbial communities from San Francisco Bay, California, United States - C33_649D | ecosystem: Environmental > Aquatic > Marine > Unclassified | place: USA: California...
GGACGTGGACCAGTGGACGTGGACGTGCGTGATGTCCGACCGACCGAGTGCGTGATGTCCGACCGACCGAGTGCGTGATGTCCGACCGACCGAGTGACCGACCGACCGACCGACCGACATCGCCCGGGAACGCGACGCGCGCTCTTCCCCGCCCGCCTCCCGTATACTCTTGGAGGAGCGAGTATAGGGTCGAACGAGGGAGAATCGGACGGTTTCGGTGATTACCAGTCGACGCACGCGCTTGAGAACGCGAAACGACAGTGTCGTGAGATTTCCTCTCAACTGATTCCTCCCATCGCGATCGACGTCGGGGGTCTCCTACGAACGCTCGTACGTCGAGTCATTCACTCAACGAGTCCCACGTCCACGTCCTCTGTCGTCCTGTCGCATGACAAGTGACGGTTCATATCCCCCCTGGCGCGACCGCACGCCGCCGACGCACACGACGCGCGACCGAACGTCGAACGCGCGAGGACGAACGAACGTTCGAAGGAAAAGGAGGGAGATTTTTTTCTGATTTTTTTTGAACATCGTTTTGAGTGTTCGCACGCGCGCGTGCGCGCGAATGTGCGGGATGGAACGATGGCGCGATGGTGAATCGTTCCATCGTTCCATCGCTCCATCGTTCCATCATTCAATCGCGCGCGGCGTCACTTCAGCGCGCGCGCGCGGCGATGGGGGAACTCTCGGGATGGTATTCGCGCGCGACGTGCGCGCATTCGCGCCGCGCGCCTTCGCGCGTTCGCGCGAGTGGCGAAGGGAAAGGGGGGAATGGGGCGCGCGAGCGCGCGAACGCGAACCGCGAGTCGCGTCGCGCGGCGTTGGTTTCCTTGACGTCGTGCGCGTGCGCGTTGTGCGCGAGAAAGGACGCGCGAGCAGACGTGGCGTTGCGCGCGCCCGCGAAAGAGGCGAGCGAGAGGTACGATGTGAAGAGAGACGCGAATGTGGATGCGAGGTTCTCGCGCGCCATGGCGACGACCATGCGCGGGTTCGAACGCGCGGTCGTGGAAAGGAAAACAACGTTGTTTCAACGAGCGTTGAGCGCGTACGATGGGACGAGGGAGATTTCGATTTGCGACGTGGGCGCTGGGACGATGCCGAACGCGGAGTTTTACGCCGAAGCGTCGCGTGGACGCGCGATTGATTTAATCTGCGTGGACCCGAACGATTCCATGCGGTCGTACGCGGAGGAGAACTTACAAAAGGCACGATCGAGAGTGAGTTCTGGCGAAGTGAACGCGAGGTTCGTTCACGGCGTGAGCGAGGCGTTGCCTTTGCCCGACTCGTCGGTGGATTGCGTGGTGAGTACGTTGGTTTTGTGCTCGGTGATCGACCAAGGCGCGGCGTTGCGCGAGATTCACCGCGTGCTCAAGCCGGGAGGGAAGTTTTTATTCCTCGAGCACGTTTTGAGCGAAACGGATCCAAAGCTCGCGGAGTTGCAGAAAAAGTTGACGCCTTTGCAGGTGGCCGTCGCCGATGGGTGCCGGCTCGACCGTCGAACGCTCCAGGCGATTCGCAACGAATTCGCCGTCGTCGACGGCGAGTATTACGAACTCGATGGGTTTTGGGTCATCTCACCGCAAGTGAGCGGGATCGCCATCGCTTAGATGTCTACAGTACTACAGTGTATTAATATTTTTGTGTGACTGACTACTCGTCGGCGCTCTCCGCGGCGCTTTGCAAATGACGAATCAATAGCGCCTTTTTATACATTCGAAACTCCGCCGCGAGCTTCAACCTCGGCGGCGTCTGTTCATTTGAAAATATCATCTCATCCTCCTCTATCGTGGTCGGCATCGACAGTAATACCTCCTCGCATCGCTTGTTAATCGCGTGCCTCACGATGACGTCCGCGCGCTCCGTCGGCATCAGCGCTCGCGTAAAGTGCCGAAACATCTCCCACAGCGCTTCATCGTAATCCATCTTCCATCCCACGCTCGGGCCGAAAACCAGGTTTTGCATTTCGCGCAGTTTCAACTCCGCCGACGCGTCGTCATGCGCACCGCTCGAGAGACCCACCATGGCGACGCGTTCTCTCGCCCGCTGCTGCCGTTCCAATTCCTCCGCGATTTCCTGCGCCGCGATTTTATCCAACACCTCTTCCCCTTCCTCGCTCTTAAACGTCTCTGTGAACCAGTTCGCGGCTTCGGCGAGCGTTCCCCAAAGCTCGCATCGATCGCTCGGGTTGAACCCACCGACGAATCCCATGTGTAAAAGAAAAGTTTCGCTCGGTGCGCACGCGTACGTGACGAGCAACTCCTCCCCGGCGGCGCAGCGCGTCGTGGCCTTTAAATGTATCCATTCCCGCTCGCCTCCGTCGCTCGCCTCCCATTTCACGTTTGCATTGGCGTGAGAATGATTGAACATATCAAGCCCTGGGGCTAAGAACGACTCGTCGCGCTCGAGATCCACCGCGCGGCTCCGAACGACCGCCAAAGCCCATCGAAACCGCTTCGTCCACGACGCTCCGCGAGCGACGTCGAACACGCGGTCGACAACGCGTGCGTCTCGTGCCTTGATTTTCATCACATTTGCAATCGCGCGAGGGAACTGAAGTTCGCGCACGTCGTCGTCGCTCCACGTGAAAACCGGGCCGTCGTGGACGTCGTCCCGCAGGCAGTCCGCGACGTAGCCGCGAGCGTCGAGCGCGACCGAGTCCTCGGCGACTTCGCGCGCCTCGGCGAGCGTCGAGGCCAGGCGCTCGGATGACGTGAAATGTGCCTTAGAGACGTCCACGACGCCGTCGACGTCGAGCGGGCACTGCGAGAGTCCACAACGCAGACCTGGGGTGCTGATGAGAGCCGCGAACGGTACGGCGAGGACGACGTCGCCGGGAAGCAGATCGCACGCCGCGAAGACGGTGCGATCTTGCGTCTTCTCGCACGTTTGAATGGATATTTTCGAGGTGTTGATGCGTTTAGAGGCGCACCATTGGAGGAATTCGGATGACATCGCGCGGAGAAGTGATGCGCGAGCGCGAGGCGAAGGCGACGAAGGCGCGTTCGACGTGGAGGTATGAATGATAACAAATAAGGGCTGCGTGTCTATGTGGATTCGAGCAAGAAAGCGTGCTTCTTAGCAAACGCACTGATGGGCGTGCGCTTGGAAGACATTTGCGGCGTTCGCGGCGTCGGCTCGGACATTTCAGGAATGTCACGCGTCGATTTTTTAGCGAGCCGACGCTCATACTCCTTCTTCTGCTCTTGAAACTTGGCGTAACACGTCTTGGCGACGGTTTTGTAGTATTTAGCTTGCTCGCGCGTTTCGCTGAGCGCTAAGAGCACTTCACCAGCGCTCAAACCTTCGGATTTGGGGTTGGGTGCGGCGGCGGTGGGCGCCTCGTCGCGCATCTTGGCGATTTCCTCATTCAAACGCGCGGCGTACGCCTCTTCGTTATCCAACTCTCGCTCCGATAGCGAGGCTTCTTGTGCGAGAAAGTCGGCGTAAGTCATGTTGTCACGACTGTCGCTCACTTGCGGCGCAGGTGCCGGTTTTGGGGGCGCGGCGCGGTGCGTCTCCAAAATTTCCAACTTTTCGCGTTGCGTCGTCTCGAGCGCTTTCTTCATATCGCGCAGCTCAGCGCGGAGCTCGTCGATGAGATTGCCATTTGCCTCGCTCGCCTGTGCATTTGCCATTAGTTGCAACTCGCGCGCGCGAGCTTGCTTCAATTCTTCTCGAAGATCTGCGATTGTCTGGTCGAGCTTGCGAAAGGAGAGCTCGTATTCGTTGAAGCGCATTTCAACGCATCGTCTCACCTTGTTCTCTTCGCTCAACTTTTGTACACTGGCCTTGTACTTGCTCGCGAGATCCAAATTATCCTCCTTGAGCTTAGCCAGGCGATCGGCGACGGATTCAAAGCCGCGAAGCTGGGCACTCATCTTTGCATTTTGCGCGCTTTGTCGGCTGATTTCGTTGGATTGCCGTGAAAGCTGTTCGACCAGGTCGCGGTTCGTGGCGACCAAGTTTGCGACGCTCATCCGGCGCGAGGGCGAGGACGACACTTGCGTTTGCGTGCGCTTGACCGGTGTTGGAGACTTCGGATCATCTTCGGGATCGTCCTGCGAATATTCTTCCTCCTCCACGTCGGCTTCCTCGTCGGCTAATTTAGCGGCGATGAACGCGTCGTCCAGCTGAGACAATAAATCATTCTCACGCTCGCGAGATGCGTCGAGTTCAGATCGCATGCGATCACAATCCGACACCGCATTTTCGAGTTCGGATACGATCTCGGCTACCTTGGAGCGTTCGTTATCGAGCGCCTCGGCGGCTTGTTGCCGGGCATGGTTCATGTCCATAATTGCGCTCTCTTTCTCGACTTGCGTTTGCTTGAGCTCGTAACGCATCGCCTCAAGCGCGCTGGTGAGATCTTCGACATTGATCATCGCGATGGCAAGATCGTCTTTGAGCTTGTGCGTCTTCGTGGACCCGTCGATTGTCACATTTTGCAAAGCGTTTTCAAACTCAAACTTCTCGACGCGAAGCTTCGTGAGTTCTGTCTCCATAGCGGACGCCCACGCGAACTTAGTCGCGAGCTGTTGCTCTGCACTTTCCAGCGCGTCGCGCAACTGCGCTATTTCGTTATCCTTGGCCTCCACCTTGGCCTCGATGTCGCCCTCGAACTTGGCGAGTTCAGCCTTGCGCAAGACGATTTCACCCTCCGAGCGATCTAGCGCCGAACGCAATTCCGCTTCGCCCGCCTTCCTCCACGCGATCTCGCGTCGGGCTTCGTCGAGCTCACTTTCCACACGAGTATTCTCGCTTTCGTAGTACGCCTTTTCGTTCGCCGTGTCTTGCGCGACTTCCAAAGCCTCGGTGAGCCGCTGGACGTCGTCGAGCGCTGCGGCGAGTTTGCATTCGAGCGCCTCGGCCAACGCGCCTTGCGCGCTCGCAGCGAGTTCCATGAGCCCGTTTTTCGACTCGTCTTCAACATCTCGCCGGGCTTGCGCGTCGAGCGCGATTCGAAGCTCATCCTCTACGCGTTTCAGGTTGGTTTCGAGCTCGATGACGGCGCGCCGCGACTCGGACGCCGCCGTCTCCGCCTCAAAAAGCTCCTTCTCCTTCGCCACCAAAGCCACGTTCGCGCTATCGACGCGCGCCCAAGAATCGCGCACGGCTTCTCGAACCGCGCTCTGCACGCGCGCGGCGTGCGAAGCTATCTCTCGTTCTTTTTCATCCCGTTCGATTTCGAGCTCCGCCACTCGCGCTTCCAGCCGCGCGTTGCGTTCATTCGCCTCCTTCAACGACCGCCCACCGTCGCCCTGCGCGTGCCATTCTCGCTCTTCATCTCTCACGCCGTTCCCGCGATCAACGCCATCGCGTTCGACGAATCGATCACCACCGCGTCGTCCTCGCTCGTCTCCCGCCTCGTCTTCGCCCTCCGTCCCTAACCTCGCCTCTAAATCAACCTTCACCCCATCCTCGAGCGCGACGAACTCCCAATCGCTTCGCTCGTTCGCATTTCGTTCCGCACTCAGCGCATTCATTCGATCCAACTCTTTCCTCACGCTTCGTACTTCTGCTCTCCACTCATCGCGCGAGATCGCCGGCGTCCGCGCTCGCTCGCGTCCCGCGTCGCTCGCGAACACCCTTCCATTCGCATTCGCGTGTGACCCCGAGCGAAGCCCAGCGCACGCACTCGGTGGCGTGTTCTCACAACTCAATCGCTCGCATTCATTCGAAATCAAACTCGCGGTCGTCGCAACGCCATTCGCATTGGCTTTCGCGGCGCTTCGCGCGTCGCTCGCCTCCGCGTCGCCGTTCGCGAGAAGCGCGAGCGACGCGCGAGCGATCGGAGGCATTCGCGCGGGGAATCGCGATGGGCGTTGGCGCGAAGGTTTTCAGCGAACGTCCAAACGCGCGAGACGCGCGAATGCGCGTGGCGAAGTGCGGGGAATTTAAAAATGAGAACGACAGCTCAAATAAAAAAAAGCAACGGTCATCGACAGTGAGCTCAGAATGAGCTTTTTTGATGACGATGAATGAATGAATGAATGAATGAATGATTCAACGCAATGAATGAGATATTGAAGTAGGAAGTATGTGAACGTTAAAAACATAATGGTCATCACGCCCGGGGTATGAGGCGAGCGACGGAGGAAAACGTGTCATGGTTTCAATCATCATCCATCGTCGTCGCGTATCGTCGTCGTCAGACGAATGTCGCGCTAAGGATGAAAGCTAGGAATATAAAAAGACGTCGAATGAATGATTGAATGAATGGAATGAATACCAGTGATTGAATATATCTATATTTAGAGAGAGAAAAATAGGCGACAGGAGTCATCAATCACGACGTTCGACGACGAATTCAATGCATCAATCAATTCGCGCGTGAATACGCGCGCGAATGAATACACACGCGACTGATTCGCGCGCGCGTCATCGAACGACGCGAACACCAAATGGCCCACTCCCTTGGCTCGCTTCGATGCCGCGACGAAGTGGCGACGCACGCAAATTTCATATCCCTCAAGCTCTCGCTTCAACGCCCGTTCGACGACGGTGATGCCGCGGTGGGTCGCGCTCGCTCGCGCGCTCGCGCTCGCGCTCGCGACGCTCGACGACGACTCGAAGCTGACTCTGTGTGTGTGATGTCTTCGCGATGGCGTAGGGCGCGATCGAGCGATTACACGCGACTCGAATCACGACGAACGCGCGAATGCGAATGCGAGCGACGGCGGAATCCCTTGGTTTTGCCCACGACGTCGCCGTACGCGTGTTCGACGGCGTTCGAGCGACGAGCGAACGAGCGAGCGATGATGTCGGGACGAGCGAGGCGATGGCCGTGAGTGAAACATCGAATGGATGTGATTTCCACGACGTCAGCGCATCGCGCGTGGGGTTGTTTCTGTTGGCGTCGACGTACGGCAACGCGCGAGCGCGGACGCGACGGCGGGGCGGGAACGAGCCGTACGTCGACGCGACGGATGTCGATGACTGGTGGAATGCCGCGAATGAGCCGACGTCACCGGTGACGTCGCCGAAGCGAGGACAAAAGATTGGGAGTGCGCGGAGTCCGACACGTAGTCCGACGAAAGGGATGATGTCGGAGAGGAGACGTACGGAACGGGCGAGCGACGGTTTCGGCGTCCGAGCGTCGAGCGCGCGCGGCGCCGAGGGAAGTTTTGCGGGGTTTTTATTGAATCACTGGGACACCGTCGTGCTGGCGTGCGCGCTAGATGCGGACGCACGAGATGGAACGACGGAAACGATGAGCGGACGAGAGGTGGACGCATTGGGATTTGTATTCGAAGCGCGCGACGGCGACGGCGCGATACAGCCTCTGAGCGCGTTTTTGTTCGCGAACGCTGAGAAAGCGGACGAGCGTGTCGATGCGAGCGCGGTGCGGGATTGGATCGCGCGTCATTTGGATTCGAACGGGAAGTCGTCGTCGCTCAGAGCGGAGATGTCGGCGGTGCAAGCCGTCGCGGCGCTGGCGATTTCATCCGAGGCTGATGACGACGATGAAGGGGCGACGGCGGTGCATGAAGTCAATGCGAAGACAATGGTGACGATTGATGGCGCGTATAAAACAACGGTGGTGCGACAGCAAGGCGCGGGGGCGACGCGCGTCGCGTCCGGAGCGTCGGCGTGCTGCAAATCGACGCCAAAGAATTTAGCCACGTACGGCTCGCCTCTCTACGTCTCCGCCACGCCCTGCGCCGAGGTTACATCGTGTTCGGATTCGATGATTTACTTGCTCGAACCGTACCATTACGTGTCGATTTCGGGTTGTTCTGATTGCACTATCGTCGTCGGCGCGTGCGCGCGGTCGATGCTCATGGAGCAGTGCGAGCGCGTGACGTTGATGTGCGCCACCAAGCGCATCGCCGTGCGCTCGTGCTTCGAGTGCACGTTCCATTTAGCGATCGTGAACCAGCCCATATTCATCGGGGACAACCGTAAGTGCGTTTTGGCGCCGTACAACACGTATTACGAACAGCTCGATGAACATTTGCGGCACGCTCGCATCCACGCGGCGCAGTGCACCGCTTGGGATCGACCCGTCGTTCTCGGCGCCGACGTCACGATTAAGGACCAGCAGTCCTCGGGGAAGCATTCAAGCGTCGTGCGCATCTCCACGGGCGTGTCATTGATGTCCCCCGATGCGTACATGCCGTTCATCGTGCCGTTTCGCGAGAGCGCGAGCGCGAGTCCTCGCACCGCCGCCGACGCCCTCAGCTCGCCGACGCAAGCCAATCCATTTGAGACGCCGCCATCCTACGTCGCCGCGCTCGACGCGAAGATGCAACGCGTGAACGATGTTCGAACGCGCGTGCGCGATTCATCGCTCTCCGAAAGCAAGCGGTCCGAGCTCCAAGGCGCGATTCAGGCGCACTTTAAAGAATGGCTCGCGTCCTCGGGCCATTCGCGACAAATTTTCGATTTAAGCGCCCTCGAGCGCGAAGACATGCGCGCTCACGCGTCGCCATCGACATCCTCGGTCAATACTTCGCGAACCTAATTCCCAAAACTCATCCCACACCTCCGTAGCATTCGTAACCAATCGTCCGTACAAACGCGTCCCCGTTCCCTCGCTCGTCCGACCCCTCGCCCGTCACCGCGCGAACGGATTCGCGTGTATCGTCACCCGCTCAATCTTCACATCCCTCACCGGTCGATCTCTCTCATCAACCACCAACCGTTCGAGCGCATCAAGGGTGTCGAACCCATCGATGATCCTCCCGAACACCCCAACCTTCCCGTCCAAGTGCGGCGCCGGCGCGAACGTCGCGAAGAACTGCGACTGACATTGATTCGGCCCCGACGTCGCCATCCCTAACATCCCGCGCATGGCAAACCCCGTTCGAGCGTTCATTTCATCCGCAAAATTTTTCCCCGACGCGCTTCGCCCGCCGCGACCGGTCCCACTCGGGTCGCCCGTTTGAATCATGAATCCTTTCACGCGACGGTGAAACAGACACCCATCGTAGTAATTCATCGCGCACAGCGCTAAGAAATTCTCGCACGTCATCGGGGTTTCACTCGCGAACAATTCAATCTTTAAATCCCCAATCGTCGTGTGCAGAGTGACGCTCATGACGCGCACGCGATGTCGTCGAGGTCGCGCGTCGCGAAGCGTCGCCTCGACGTGTGCCGCGCGAGCTCGACGCGCGAGCTCACTCGCGGTCATTCGCCATTGTACGCCTGAAATCGCTCGTCGATCGCGTGCGGTTTGTTCGCGCGTTCGCGTCATTCATCGAACGCGTGCGATCGACGATGACGAATGAGGACGAGGCGAGGGACGCGCGGGCGAGCCGCGGGGCGACGGCGAACTCGAGCGCGCGCGAACGCGCCGTCGCGGACGCGTGCGACGTCCTCTTCAGAGACGACGACGGCGACGGCGACGGAGACGATGGAGACGAGAGACATAGGATTGACGAGCGATACCGCGCGTCGCTGTGGTTATTACGCGCGAGCGAGGTGAAGACAGGGACGATGCGAGTCGACGTCGGGCGAGCCGCTCGAGCGCGCGCTTCGAAGCTCGCGCGAGCGTTGACTCGACGTGATGCATTGAAGGATGATGAATGCTCGAGAGGGATTTTACGAGAGACGATGATGATCGTCATCGCTATCGTCGCTCGAGTGGAAAGCGACGTCGTGGCGGCGGAGGAATTGGCGGCGAGCGAGTCGTCGGCGGAATGCGGCGCGGCTCTGGCGCGATGGATCGCGTTACGATTGGTCGATCGTCATCGTCGGCGCGAGCTCGGGAGTAATGAGTTAATGCGTTTTGCCGCGATCGTTGGGAAGGCGGGATCGAAACCAGAATCGAGGGGCGTGGCGATGGCGTTTTGTGATTTCGGCGGCGCGAGCGCGCTGTGCGCGAGCATCCGCGTGGCGGAGGAGGAGGAGGAGGAGGATGAATGCGATGATGATGATGGACGATGTCGACGTAATACCGGGGGTTTAAGCGCAGGGGCGATGGTGGATTGCGCGAAAGCGATTTCAAGCGTGTGCGCGTGGTGTCCCGCTCATATCGATCGCGCGGGCGTTCGAGCGGAGATTCGCTCGATTTTAGAATCGAGCACGGGAAAAATGTCGGACCCAGTGCCGGCGGTGGCGTCATCGCTCCTTCGTCAAGCGCTCGCGGCGCTGGAAAAGTACGAGAGTCGGGGTGGTGAACAGGCGGCGAACGCGCCAATCGGGACGGTGGTTGCGAAAAAGCCGTCGTTGACGCAGTTTGGGTATTTGGGCGACTGCGTCGAGGCGTCGACGCCGAGCGCCGAGGCGGACGACGTTAGTTCGAAAGCATTTGGTTCGCAAATCGAACTCTCCCGCGCATCGTCCGCGAGTTCGATCTATCAGAGCATGATGAGTTCGCCCTCCGTTCCCGTGACTGCGGCGTTGAAGTCACCGGCGCCGGCGACGCTCGCGTCTCCTCCTCCATTAACGCGGACGCGGTCGCGGAGCTCGGGTGGAATTCTCACTCCGATCCGCAGTCGACTCTCGATGCCGGTGAAGCGCACGTCGCGCCAAGTCATTCGAAGATTCGCCTTCGTCCTCGCCGTCGCGTGCGCCGCGTTCGTCATGCGCGCTGTTTTCCTCGCCGTTCGCGGCGGCGTATCGCTCAGTAGAGACCGGCTTTGGCCAAAGCCGGAAGCGTCGTAATGGAAACATGTCTTCGTTCAAATCACCGTCATCGCGATTTCCCCCGATCGACGACTAGATATGAAGCGCACGAGTGCTCTTTGTTCATCATTCTCACTCCATCGTCGCGTTCGCTCGCGATGAAGTTTGGCGACGTCGTCGCTCGCTTCGAGCCGCGGTCGCGGACGCGAGCCGCCGCACATCAACGCGCGCTTTCTCATCGCATATTCTTTCGCGATGCGTCACACGCGCGCGAAAGCAACGGCATTAGGTTTGCAAACGCACAATACGCGCGCGAAACCAAGCGCGCTCGAGGCCAAGCGAAGTCGTTCGCTCATCCGCGCGTTCGCGCGCTGCGTTCGCTCGAGCGCGAGCGAGGACCAAACGCAGTGGTACTCCTGGTACGTGCGATGAATGCGCGTTTTACGTCCCTCAAAACGTCGCGAGATGCGTTCGTTCTGACGACATGGCGCGCGATTTTTCGTCGCGCAGCGTGGTGATTGAGAATAGCGCGGCGAGCGTGGACGGCGCGAAGCGGCGGCTCGTCGTCGCGGTGGATGACAAGCAACACGACGATGCGCACTTGAGAAAAACGTCCCCGGGGATCGTTTTCAACAATGGCAAGGTTTGGACCGATGCGTTCACGTCGCCGGGGATGTACGTCAAAGCGAATGTGGGGAATTCATCGAAAGTAGAAAAGTTGCCGCTCGCCCGGTCGCCGTACCACGTACGGTACGACAGCGCGAGACTGGATAGCGCCAAGGTTGAATTTTTAGTGGATGAAGCTTTGCACGGGGCGGAGTTCGCGAACGCTAAGCCAGGGGATGTGATAAAGGTGTCAAAACCGCTCGGAGGGGGGTTCGCAAATGTGTTGTTTGCGAACAGGAACTTACAAAAGGCGATGAAGGATGATCACGCGCTCGTGCTCGTCGCTCGAGGAACGAACGGCATGGCGAGCGTGCGATCGATTTTAGATTGGCAACCCGTTCTGGCGTACACAGATAGGCATCCAGTGACGGTGTTTTACATGAGTGACAGCGCTGACGCGCGCGGTGCGGCGTTATTATCACTGCACGATGAATGGCGAAGCGAAGGCTATAAAATCGTTCCGGCGTACGGAGCGGTCGAAGAGCAATTGTTCTTAATCGAACAGTGCTTGCTCACTGGTGCGGTCACCGCCGGGGGAAATTTCGCGGCGACGATTTTAGGTCCAGATCCCGAGACGTGCTCCGTGCTCCTCGCTGGATGCCAAGGTGAAGTCGCCGCGAAACTTTTGCATCTCTTTGAAAGCCGCGGCGTCTCCAAGCAAAACATTCTCACGAGCGATTTTTTGTAACTTAACCCACGCTTTGTTCGTTCTTCCCATCGCCATCGCGACGCACGATGGATTCAATTCACCACCCGTGCCTTTACCAACTTTTATTTCAATCTTCATCGCCATCGTCGCGTTTCGCGTCGCCCATCGTCCGCGAGTCGTCCCGGGGTTCTCCCCCGCCGCGCCCGCCGCGCGCTCGTCCTCACTTTTCCCCTTCCCACTCCAACACCACGCGCGACGATGGGGAAAATCGGTAAAGAAGAAACTCACGAACAGCGCGCGCAGAGGAAAGCGCTCGGTACGAATCGTCGCGCTCGGCGTCCAGCTCGCGCTCGCGGGCGCGCTCGAACGCGCGAAGCGCGCGAGCGTTGAGAATTGTTCGCGCGCGCGCTCGGACGGAATTCGATCGCGCGCGAATGTGAGGACGAAAAAACGCGCGTACGAGACCACTGACGCGATCGATCGCGCGTAGACGTCGAGGGTAAGGGGAAGAAGGAAAAGAAGGAGAAAAAAGAGAAGAAGGACGGCAAAGACGGTAAAGAAGGGAAAGAGAAGAAGGAGAAATCAAACGACGAGCGCGGGAGTTCGAAAAGCGCGAACGGTGAGGGGAATAGGGAAAAAAAGCTTCGAGCGCCGCTCGCGCCGACGCGAGCGGCGGATGATTATATGGACGGGATGGATTTACCGTCGAGCGCGAGCGAGAGCGATAGCGAGAAAGCGGAGCGAGAAGATAAGAAGATTGATTTTAGTGGACCGACGGATAAGCAAGTGAAGCGAGCGAGACAGAAGGAGATTGAGGCAGCGCGTAAGGAGGCGATGGCGAAGGCGGATGCGATGGTTGAGGACGACGACGCATTCAACGTTCGCATTCCGAATTACTCGGATGAAATTCTCGCCGCGATGGCGACGAGTAAGGATATTAAGATTGAAGGATTCTCCGTGAGCGCCCGAGGGAAGCCACTGCTGAATAACACATCGCTCACTATCGCGCACGGTAGGCGGTACGGTTTGGTCGGTCCGAATGGCACCGGGAAAACCACGGTGATGAAGTTGTTAGCGCGTCGAAAGATTCCCGTTCCCGAGCACATTGACATCTTGCTCGTTGAACAAGAAGTCGTCGGGGACGAGCGCTCGGCGCTGCAATCCGTCGTCGCCGCCGACGTCGAGTTGCAAGATTTGCGTAAGAAGAAGACAGAACTCGAAGAGTTGATGGAAAAACTTGCGCTCGGCGATAAATCGGTGCAAGAGCCGGTGTTTAAGGATGAAGAATCGGGCACCGAACACGATTTGAACGCTGAGCTCAACAAAACATACGAAAGACTGAACGAAAAAGGCGACGCAACGGCGGAAGCGCGCGCGTCGAAAATTCTTCACGGTTTGGGGTTCACCGTGCCGAAAAAAGACGGCTCGCAAGGACCCGACCGATTTTCCATGCACAACAGTACGAAGAGCTTCTCTGGCGGTTGGCGCATGCGCATTTCCCTCGCGCGCGCTTTGTTCATCGAGCCCACATGTTTGTTGCTCGATGAGCCCACGAATCACTTGGACTTGCGCGCCGTCATTTGGCTAGAGGAGTATTTGATGCGCTGGAAAAAAACCTTGGTCGTCGTCTCTCACGACCGCGACTTTTTGTCATCCGTGACGACGGATATCATTCACTTGCACGATCACAAGCTCGACCAGTACAAAGGTTCTTTTGATCAATTTGAGGAAATGTACGAGATTCGTCGACGAGAGGCGAACAAGACGTTTGAAAAGTATGAAAAGGAACTCAAACTAGCCAAGGCGGCGTCGAGCAAGCAGAAGCAGGATGCGGTCAAGGATAAGGCGAAAAAGACGCAGGAGCGCAAGCAAGGCAAAGATAAGAACAAAGGCATGATGATTGACGACGACGGCGATGCTCCGTCGCAGTTACCGGAGAAGTGGTCCGATTACCAAGTCGAGTTCCATTTCCCTACGCCAACGGCGTTGTCGCCGCCGCTCATCGGCTTGAGCGATTGCTCGTTCTCGTATCCCAATTTGAAGGGTTTCTCTTTGGACAAGATCGATATCGGTATCGATATGGGAACCCGTGTAGCCATCATCGGTCCCAACGGTGCTGGTAAATCGACGTTGATGAACCTCTTAGCTGGTGATTTAGAACCGACGGAGGGCGAGTCCCGACGCGCGCACGCGTTGCGCATCGGTCGGTACTCTCAACACTTTGTCGACGTGTTGGCCATGGATGAGAATCCGGTGGAGTACTTGCGGCGCAAGTATCTGAAACCCGATGGTGGATCGTACAAGCCAGAAGAGATCCGCGCCAAGCTCGGAAAGTTCGGCTTGCCTGGCTACAACCATTTGACGCCCATCGTTAAGCTTTCGGGTGGTCAAAAAGCACGCGTGGTGTTCACCGCGATTAGCATGTCCGCGCCGCACATTTTGCTTATGGACGAGCCCACGAACCACTTGGACATGCAATCCATCGATGCTTTAGCCGATGCGCTCGAGGAGTTTGAGGGCGGCGTAGTGTTGATCACACACGACGCGCACATTTGCGAAAAAGTGCTCGACGCCGAGACGAGCGAAATTTGGGTTGTCGATGAAGGCCGCGTCAATAAATTCAACGGCGACTTTGCGGAGTACCGCAAGCAGCTCGTCGCTGAAATCGCTGCTGAACTGGATGAATAAGTCGTTCAAGCATCATGAGCGCATGAGCACGAGTTGCACAATTTCATCGATTTCCCGACGTTTGCGCTCAAATGTAAACGCACACGATTGCCGACTTAAAGTTACACAAATAATCATTCCCCCTCCTCGCTCGAGCGCTAAAGAAAGCGCACTTCAGCGCATCGAAAAAACTATAACGACTTTAACAAATACTCCATCGCTTCCTCCTTCGAAGACCCGTTATCGATCAAATACTCCACCATCTTTCTCGCGTTGTCGTCCGCGTCTAACCCCAACAAACTCGGTCGCCGTTGCGCCTCCTCCACGAACGCCTTCGCCCCAATCGCGAACGTTCCCTCCATGTACGCAAACAGTGGTTTCAATCGCTCTTCCACGTCGTACGCGAGCACCGCTGGGTGTCGAATCACGAGCGATCCAACCTCTCGCGCATCCGCGCCGCTGGAGAGCAAAAACGCCACCACTTGGGACATCGCCGCGGAGCCATAATTCGCTTGTCTCACATCCACGCCTCTTCGCGCGCACTCGCGTTCGAATGCCGTCGATGCTTGCGCCATGACTTGCAGCGCCTGCGCGCGAGGAACGCCGATGGACTCCAAGTATTCGTATTCGCTAATCATCTCTCGCTCTCTCGCGAGCTTGTAGATGCGTTGGATGCCTTGGCGGCCGGTGCGCAGGCGACTTTCGACGACAGCGCGACGCGGACGCGAGCGAGAGGTCGTCGAAGATGCATTTCGTCGCGAGAACGCGCGAAAATTCAGCGTCGGGGCGAACATGGGTGAGGCGCTCGCGTCGGCGTATGGAGGCGGCGACTGCGGCGGCTGCCGGGAAGTTCCAAACGCGCCATGATATGGGTTTCAATGCGACTTTTCGCGTACGAGCGCGCGCGCTCGCGCTCGGGAAGCGAAATAAACGAATGCTAGCGTACAGAAATCGCCCACGGTTGACCCGATGGCGTCGTAGACGAATTTAGGGGCAAAGATGGCCCAAACCATGAGATGTCGGCGATGGAGCGCGGCACAACCGACGGCGCACGCCGCGGGGATCGATCGGAACAACGTCATTTTTTGCGCGATTCGAGCGACTGGTGCGGAAAGATCGGATGATTGAGCGCGCCGACCGTTGCCGAGGCGCGCGGCGATGATGGGCGCGCACGCAGTGAGGAGGATATCGCCGCTCCAGGTCTCGAACGCGAGCAACAATCCCATGCCGTAAAAGTTGAACGTCTTGAACCCGGTAAAAGCCGCGGCGAAGTGTAAACCGTCGAATGAGCACAAATGACCGCCACCGCAAAATAACACGCTGCTCGCCAGAGTCGCGCCCGTGGCGAGGGTGGTCTCTTTACCGCGATGATTTACGTGCGTTTTCGACGCCGTGCCGAGGATGAGGAACGCCGTCGACGCTAAGATGACGCTCGTCAATCCGAGATAAATCACTCCCATTGCCGGTCCGGCGAGCATGGCAACCAAAGGTGTGACGACGACGACGATTGACGCGCACCGGCGCTCGATGAGGTCGACGTCGGATGCTTTCGACAGCGCTGCAATAGCGAGCGCTGTCGCGCTCGCCGCTGAGCACGCGTAGACTACGCGCGCCGTCGCGTACCCGTCACCATCGAATGCTAAAACCTCCACGCTTCGTGCGGCGTTGGCGAACCACGCGAAGATGGTTAAATAAACGCCAAACTCGGTGCCTTGGAAGCGGCGCGCGACGAAATGGTTGGCCGCGGACGCGAACCCGGCGCTTCCAACGACGGCGACTATCGCAAAGGCGATTCCAACGGTTTGTGAGGGCGCGCTCGCGTCGCTCTTCATCCAATTCGACCCGAGTTCGTACATCGCGGAGTTAGCGAACAACGCCAACGCCGTTGCGATCGACGCATGCTTGACGTTTGCGTTGGTGAGCGTCGTCGCGCGCGCGCCCAGGGCAACGGCGTACGTCGCAAAGAGAAATCGCGACACGCCGCGCTCTTTGACGATATAGTTGTCGGAAAATCGTCCGAGCGACGCCACAATAACGAGCACGACGCCAATCGTCGCCACGGCGCTGTAGTCATCCACGATGATATCGCTCGAGCGCCGCCTTGAGTGCCTTGGCGAGACGCAGTCTTCGTCGTTTTTGGTCCCGTACGCGGCGAACGCCATGGCGCCGACGACGAGGACGACACCGCAGAGTCCAATCGTCATGCGCCACGCCCCGAATCGGGCCCACTGCGAGCGAGCAACCTCCGCCGTGGCTTTCATGAACTCTCTCGCGCGCTCCACCTTTACATGGGCATCGCTTTCGCGCCGCATGCCAAGCATCAACTCCCTCAAGCGCGCCTCGTCATCGGCTCGAAACGGGCTCGAGTGCTCGACGTCGCCGTACGAGTTGATGTACGTCCAAATTTGCTCCGCGTTCGCGAACACCGCGTTGGAATACGCGACAAACCTTTCAGAATAGAAATTCTTTCCCCTCTTCCCGCCTTCTTTCGCGCCGTACGCGAGATTAAATATCTTTTCATTCACCGCACCCAAATTCCCGTGCGGAATCGGCACCCCAGCGAGCGTCGCGAGCGTCGCCGCGAAATCAATCTGCATCAGCTCTTCATCCTCCTCATCCTTTTCGTTCTCCTCATTCTGCTCGCGCGCGCTTTCGCTCGTCCCCCACGGGCTGTACGCGAGCAAAAAAGACTCCACTTCCTCCGCGGTGCCTCCGCCGTGGTCTCCTCTATCCGTCATCCCGTGGTCGCCAAACACGAACAACATCGCCCCTTTATACGCTTCATCCGCTCTCATCGCCGCCGCGACGCGACGTATATCCTCATTATTCTCTATTAATTTATCCCTCATCTCACTCGTCTTCGCCCCGAACGTGTGACCAACGTGATCGGCGCCGAGCATGTGTCCGACGAGCGCGTCCCACTCGCTCGGCTTCGCGAGCAGCTCCTCGAACGCCTCGCGCACGCCTCGATCGACGGATACGACGTCTTTGACATCAAAACTCGCAATCGCTCTCGCGCTGGCTTGAAAAGTATCGCGCAAATCGAACAACCGCTCCCAAACATCATCCCCGACGAACGCCAATCGTTTACCGCTCGCTCGTAACCGTCCGACGACGTCGTCCTCGGCTAAAACCTTTCCCCCCCCGAACGACGATCCGATATCCACGAACGTCGGTAACGACCCACATAATATCCCTCTCAAACGCTGTTCCGTCGTCGTCGGTGGGTCGGCGATGAATTTGAACATCTCCCCCCGAGCGCCGCTCGTCCCGCTCATCGTCAACGCTCGCGCCTCCCCGAGCGCCGCCTCCTTACCGTCTTTTGTCGCTTTAACCCAATCGTACCGCGCACCATCGATGATGACTATCACTATTTTCCCAACACGCGCGGGTTGGCACTCCGAACGTCCATCGCACGTCGCGCGTCGCGCGCTCGGCGCGCGAGCGAGCAAGAACCCGCGCGCGAAGACGGCGACGAACGACGCCTTGACCACGAATGATAACGCCAGGGTGACGAGGGCATTCGCGCGCGCTCGCGCGCGACGTCGAAAACGATTGACATCGACGTCATCGCACGAACGCGTCGACGCCGAAGGCATGAACGGCGACGAGAGACGTCGGAAAGCTTCGAAGAGTGGCGATTCCAGTGCCGAATGCGAACCGAATGCGTGAAGGACGATGATGAACAGAGCGTTTTTGCTTCATCCGTTCGCCGATGTCGTTTGAGGGAATGACGAAGACGAACGGTGACGTGCGATCGGGGTTCACATCATGGATGACGCGCGCTCGGGAAAGAAAACGTCAACGCTCCCGGACGACGACGCGGGACGCTCGCGCGGGCGAACTCGTTCGACGAGCGAACGAACGAAATTTCGAGACATCGAAATTTCGTCGAGGACGAATGTACGAACGCGAAGATTGACAGAGACATTCATTCGCCGCTTTCGTCGCGTTCGTCGCGTTCGTCGCGAACGCCCGTTCGATGCCCTCGCGCGCGCGTTCGACCGCGCGTCGACGTCCCATCGACGCTCCAACCGTTCGCGCGGGGTCATTCGCGCGC
>Ga0222713_10002735_pt1 | contig 18603 bp, 12 predicted proteins | sample C33_649DmetaG_FD_165061 | JGI IMG/M metagenome (GOLD analysis project Ga0222713, IMG submission 165061) | Estuarine water microbial communities from San Francisco Bay, California, United States - C33_649D | ecosystem: Environmental > Aquatic > Marine > Unclassified | place: USA: California...
GAACGATCAACGCCGAACTAGCCAGTTCGGTGGCGTACAAGGCGCCGCGATCAGCGGCCTGATACGACCAAACGATGTCGTGCTTGCCCGCTGGAACCTCGACCGCACGCAGCATGTAATTCACGCGCAAGGCTTGGGCTGGCTTACCATCAATGCTTACCACCCATTGCCCTACCGATTCATTGTAATACAGTTCACTGAACACAAGCAAACCCGCTGAAGCATTTTCAGAAACGTAGGTCTGGCTTTCCATGCTGTATTGGGTTTGCTGCACGCGGGCGTTAGAATCCAAGGCATAGGAAGAAGCCGAGGGCTTATGGGTTTCAGTTGCTTCTACCACCGCTACCCGGCGCAGATCGCTCGAGAGCACGGTTTCCATGGCTTTTTTGGCGTTGCTAGCCTCTTGGGTTTCGGCCACAAACCAAGCGGGACCGAAGGCTGTAGGGCGCTCGAACACCTGCTCGCCTGATCCATTCTGGTCGCGCGAGAGCACGTAGCGGCAATTCAACATATCCATGGTGGGGTTTTTCATGAGAAACTCATAGCTCATGGCCCCCCCGTTGGGCGTAAGGCCGTAGGAAATCAAGTCTTGGTAGCGAGACAATTTCGCCGGATGATATCCACCCACATTGCGGTGCCAAGGCGCCGCGTGATTGTCGTTGAACGGATTGACACGCAAATCCAATACCCGAGCATTCTCTTTGTTAGCAGCCATGACTTCCTCGTCAACCTTGCTGGGCAAAATCTCGTTTTCCACTTCAGCTTGTTCCCAGTTTTCATCGCCCAAATAGCGCTTGGCAACTCCCATCATATCCAAACCGACCACCGCGATCAAGGCCATGCCCACTTGGGCCATTTTCAGTTGCTTTTTCACTCCGGCCCAAACCATGGCAAAGGCCAACCCGGCGAAAGCTAGGCTACGCCAAATGTCGCTCCAAACCAATTTCGAACGCAATTCTTTGATGGCATCGATGACTTGAGGACCCCCGCTTTCAGCCAAGCGCGCATCGCCTGCTGAGGCAAAGCTGCTCCCGGAAGCCATAAGCATAGCCAAGGCAAATAGCGCGCCAGCGGCAATGGCCGTTTGCTTGATCACCGCTTTAGAGGCTTTCTCTGACAGCTGCCCAGAAAGAAGGGCTTGCACTCCAAAAAGACCCAAGAACGGCACCACCACTTGAGCGATGACCAAAGCCATCATGGGTGTGCGGAATTTATTGTAATACGGCAGGTGGTGAAACAGCCACTCGTTCAATCCAAAATGACGACCCCAGGCCAGCACCAAAGAAACCGCAAAGGCCAGCACCGCGAACCAAGCATAGGTCATGGCCTGCTGAGCTTCGGCCGAGTCAGGACTCTCCTTTTTCCATTGTTGCGCGGTCACAAAACCCAATACAAACAGCAGCATCAAAGCCGCTCCCAAATAAATGGGACCCGAGGTAAACTGCAGTTCTCCGTAATACAGGGGTAGGCGATCGACACCCAGCTCGTTGTTTTCCATGAGCTCGTTGCTGCTTCCTCCCATAAAACCGGGAATCAAGAGGGTAAAGCTCTCGTCGATACCATAGGACCAAGAAAAAGCATATTCGATGTCCAAACCGCTGGCGTCGTTCTGCTTGGGGCCGTTTTGAGGAACCTCAGAAGCCAGTTCGGATCCCCCGCGCATGGTGGCTTGGGAATACTGCATGGTATCGACCAGTTTGCCTACGCAAGTCAGGGTTCCCACTGCCATGGCCATGGCCGCCAAACCGGCCCCCATCACAGCACTTTTGGCCTCTCCTTTGCGCAAGCGCAGCACCGCATCGACCAAGATATACAAACCGGCCATGATGCCCGCGTAATAAGCAATTTGATAGTGAAAATAGTTGACCACCATGCCGAAAAACAGGGCCAAAACACCTGTTCCCCACCACCAACGGCGCTGGCTCAGGAGCACCAATCCGGCGATGACCCCGGGCATAGCCCCCATGGCCAAGACCTTCGTAATGTGACCGGCCTCGTAAGAGGAAATGCTAAAGGTCATGAAGGCATACCCGATGGCTCCGGCTGCCGCCATGAATCGATCTACTTTGACGCTCCACAAAAGCACGAACATGCTCATCATGGCCACGAACAGAAATTGAAAGGGGCTTTTCACCAAGCCCAACAAATGCAAAATGTTGTATTTCAACAGCAGCGAACCCTGCTTGATGCCCGTAATCAGGTTGCCGGGCATTCCCGAAAAGAGCCGGTCGTTCCACGAAGGGTATTCCCCGGTCTGGGACTTCACCTGCTCGGCGGCATGCTTCATCAAATTCACTTGCTGCATATCGCCTTGGCGCATCACCTTACCATCAAGGGCAGGCGATAGGTACCACATCGACAACATCCAAAAAGCGAGGAGAAAGAGCAGGAACACGCCTGCGGTCTTGGCAAAAGTGCGGTTGATTTTCATAAGAAATTGCCTGTCGAAACTACGCAATTTCCTCCCAATGGCGTTACAAAGCATGTAAATTTGAAGCATGAATCAACGCGATTCCAAGGTCTTTGACCTGATCGAAGCCGAATACCAGCGCCAGGCCCATGGCATTGAGCTGATTGCCTCTGAAAATTTCACCAGCCCCGCGGTTATGGAAGCCATGGGTTCGGTGCTCACCAACAAATACGCCGAAGGCCTTCCCGGCCGTCGCTACTACGGCGGATGCGAAGTGGTCGATCAAATCGAACAGCTCGCCATTGACCGCATCAAGGAATTGTTTGGCGCCGAATGGGCCAACGTGCAGCCCCACTCGGGAGCACAGGCCAATGCGGCCGTCATGCTGGGTGTACTCAAACCCGGCGATAAGATTTTGGGATTTGACTTGTCTCACGGGGGTCATTTGACCCACGGTTCACCCGTCAATTTTTCGGGCCAATTGTATAGCCCCAGTTTCTATGGAGTGGAGCAAGAAACCGGCCGCATCAACTACGATAAAGTCGAAGAAATTGCCCACCGCGAGCAGCCCAAGTTGATCATTTGCGGTGCCTCCAGCTATAGCCGCGATTGGGATTATGCTCGTTTGCGTCAAATCGCCGATGCCGTCGGCGCCTTGCTGTTGGCCGACATTTCCCACCCTTCGGGATTGATCGCCAAAGGCTTGTTAAACGACCCGGTTCCCCATTGCCACATCGTGACCTCTACCACCCACAAAACCTTGCGCGGACCCCGCGGAGGCATCATTTTGATGGGTAAAGATTTCCCCAACCCCTGGGGCTTGACCACACCCAAAGGTGAACCCAAGATGATGAGCGCTGTATTGGACGGAGCCGTATTTCCGGGCACCCAGGGCGGTCCCTTGGAGCATGTCATCGCCGCCAAAGCCGTAGCCTTTGGAGAAGCCCTTTCTGATGATTTCAAAGCCTATGGCCAGCAAGTCATGGCCAATGCGCAGGCCTTGGCTAAGGCTATGGTCTCCCGCGGATACGCCGTCATCTCTGGCGGTACCGACAACCACCTCATGCTGATAGACTTGCGCCCCAAAAGCGAGACCCTAACCGGTAAATTGGCTGAAAACACCCTGGTTCGCTGCGACATTACCATCAACAAAAACGCCGTTCCCTTCGAAACCCGTTCTCCCTTTGTGACCTCGGGCATTCGTTTGGGAACCCCAGCCGTTACCACACGGGGCATGAAAGAATCGCACATGGAACAAATTGCCGAATTCATCGACCGTGCCCTGAGCGACCCAGAAAACGAAGCCAACCTTGCGCAAATCAAAAGCGAGGTCAACGCCTTCATGCAGGCCTTCCCCTTGTATGAGTGAGGTAGGGGAAAAGGAATTGAAACTCTCGCTTAGCGAGGCACTTAACGCACAATCCAGCTCCAAAAGCGCTGGTGCAAACGAGGCAGTACGGCTCCCATTAGGGGCACCAATATCAAGGTGAGGACCAGCGTCTTCACCCATTGATTTTGCTCGGCCATCAAGGGCATCAGCAGCATGAACAACAGGTTGATCACGGGGTAAACAAAGAGCCAGGTGATGAACATCAATTTCCAGCGTTTGGGTGCAGCAGACATGGGAGCGAAATTACGATTGTATTCGGTAGATCATACCTCCTAAAGATCGAAGCACTCCCAATTGTTATCGGCATCAGATTACCGGAGTGATTCCAAATACTCAGCCCTTGAACTGAATGTCCCTGAAAGCATCTTTTTCGCTGATCCACATCATGAAAACGGCTAATCCTGCTCCTATAATCACCGCGCTTATACGTTCCCAACCAACCAAACTAAACGATATACGCATGAGCAATGTCGATAAGACATAGCCCGAATTGCGAATCACCAAAATATTGTTGCTGAGATTTTTCGCACTGCTAAGCAACAGCACCACATCAACAAAAGTGAGCAAGGTGAAAAACTCAGAGTAAAAAATGTGAGAAGGGTCTTGTTGCATGCCGTTTGACTGAAAATGAACCAAACCAGTTACCCAGTGCCCTATTGAGTAAAAGGATAGTGCTATGAATATCCAAAACAAAGCCACCGAAATGCGTTGTTTAAGTAGAATGAAATTGGGACTTAGGGAATACTTTATACCTTTTCGATTTTTATCCAGATGGTAAAAGGCCCATAGCAAGATTAACAAGGCGATGAATCCCGTTACGTCTTTGATCAATTCACTACCAAACAACTGTGTATGGCCCTGCATCAATTTATCTATGTCCTTAAAACTGTTCCTCAACAATATCAAGGCCATGATTTCGATTTGCTTGGAAACTGACTTTGAATAACTTTCTCTGAGGTAGTAAATCAAGAGATACACCTCATAAATCAAAAGGATGCTAAACGGAGTAAACAAGGAAGCGAATGGACTGCCAAATATGTTTTTAGGTAGGTAATGGGTCGGTATGTATCCAAAATCAATGAATTGAATGATCAAACAATGAACAATAAAAAGTGAAATTCCTGCATAGGTAAACCCCACCTCTAGTTTATTCTTTGTTTCACTAGAAAATATCATATCAATCAGTTAACAACCAATATGCAAATCGGTTTTTGAAATACTTCATTGTAAAAATGAGTTGAGAATTATTGGGAAACTGTTCAATATTCATTTTAACAACAGCACTTAACAGAACTTGTCATTTCATATTCAACTAGTTCCAATTCCAATGTGCTCGAAAATCACAATTACCTTCTGCCCACGAGATGAACTTGTTCCAAAAACCCATAAACACGACCTGATAATCGTCAGAGGATCCAAGCTTGCTCTTCCGATATCAACCCCGCAGTTCGCGGCATTTGTACCAGCAGCCCAAAGCAAAGAAGCCCTGGGTAACGAGACAGCTAAGGGCGGCGCCTGCGGCGCCGACCAAGGGTATATAATACCCATTCAGTGCCAAATTGAGCAGCAAGCCGGCGGCCGAAAGGCCGCTCAACCACTTCAATTCACCGGCAGCTGTGACATAAGTTCCGTACACATGCACCAAAGCCATGGGCAAAAAGGAACTCATCAACAGACCAAATACCACCGAGGCATTGTGCAGTTCGGCCGCAGAGCCGTACAAACCGGGATACAGCCGAGTCAAGATCTCTTCACCTGCGAACCAGGCCAAACTAGCCCCTAATAAACCGGCCGCCAAAATGCCACGAGTGCTCCATTTCAAGAGATCATCTGACGATTCTTGGTTGGCCATGCGCTTGGCAAACATGGGCAGCAATTGGGTAGACAGAAGAGTGGTAAAAATCAGCGCCGCATCCAACAGGCGAAAGCTCTGAGCGTATATGCCCGCTTGCTGGTAAGCAGCCGAGGCATCGCGAACGGGAGCATCGTTCAAATTTCCAGTCTCTGGCAGGGCCAGGCCTACTCGTGACCAGGTGTTCAAGAGCAAGACATCCAAACGCGTGTACAAGGTCATGAGCAAAGCCATTAGGGAATACCATTTGAAGGAACCCAGCCAAGAAAGCCAAGATTCGTGGTTTTCAATGTCTTCTATGGTGGGCTGGCGTGAAAGGACCAGCGTTAGGCCGAGCGCCAGCGAGGCCGCATAACCGAGGCTTTGAGCGGCGACAAAGTATTTCAGGCCTGATAGGGCTGAAAATTCAAAATGCCCTCCCCATAAAAAGTAGGAGCAGGCGAAAAGCGCCACCAGTCGATCGCTGATGCTCAAAATGGCATCGGCTTTGAATCGGTGTTGACCTTGCAATACGGCTCTGAGCAACAGCACCGTGGAGGCCATGATTTGGTTGCCGGCCACCCATAACAAGAGGCCCAAAGACAGACCCTGCCAAAGACCCAATCCCAGCACCAGAAGGGCATATACAGCCCCCAAACCCAAACGCAGGCCAAAGAGCCTTAAAGGCCGGTTCCAAGCATTCTTGGAGGCGATTTCACGAGCTGTATAATTGGCCAAACCGGCATCCAAAACGACGGCAAACAAAAGAGCGGCGTTGAACAACACGTAATACTGACCGTACCAAGCGTCGCCCAGTCGAAGTTGCACCTCCCGCTCGATGAGCAATATCCACAGGGGTTTGACAGCCCAATTCAAGACCTGCAACCACACTAAATTTTTGACAAAACTGCGGGACATGCCTAGCGAAGGTAATTCCCGTGGCGAAAATCGCGGGGAAAATCTCAACAAGCGGCAGCGTGTCCCCCCTGACTAGGACTTAATTTTGCACCTGTGCACGACATCGAACCGCATTTTGCTTGGTTGGGATTTTATTCGGCTTGCGAAGACCCTCGTTCGCCCTTTTACGAGCGCGAATACAGCGAGTTTTATTTTGAGCACAGCGTCTACAACTACCTGATTCACCCTCAATGGGATCACTTCGGTTCGAACACCTTATACATGAAAATTTTGTTCGCCGATTACGCCGAAGGGTTTGCCATCATTGAGTTTTTAGGCGAATGGAACGATGCCTTGTACAACGACATCATGAACCTCAAGCGCGACGTGCTGGAGCTCATGATGGACGAGGGCATCAAGCGCTTTGTGATCATCGGGGAAAACGTGCTGAACTTTCATTCGAGTGATGACTCCTATTACGAGGAATGGTTCCAAGATGTCGATCTCGACGGATGGATCGCCTGCTTGAATTTTCGCGATCATGTTTTGGATGAAATGCGCGCCACTGGGCTGGATTATTACCTGAATTTCGGCGGTGAATTGGACGATGTAGAATGGCGAAAAATGGGGCCCCGTCAGCTATATGCCAAGGTGGAAGGGCTCTTAAATAAACGTTTGCAAGCCTAAGTTCCACAGGACCTTTGGCACTGCCCTCGCCAAGTCCTAATTTTGTAACCCGTTTTCAACCATGAGAGAAATTCAATTTCGCGAAGCTTTGCGTGAGGCCATGTCTGAGGAGATGCGCCGCGACGAGCGCGTGTTCTTGCTCGGCGAAGAAGTAGCCGAGTACAACGGTGCCTATAAAGTAAGCCAAGGCATGTTGGATGAGTTTGGCGAAAAGCGCGTGGTGGATACCCCCATCGCCGAGCTTGGTTTCGCCGGTATCGCCGTAGGAGCAGCCATGAATGGTCTGCGCCCCATCTGCGAATTCATGACCTTTAACTTTTCACTGGTCGCCATCGATCAGGTCATCAACTCAGCCGCGAAGATCAATTCCATGAGCGACGGTCAATTCACTTGCCCCATGGTGTTTCGCGGTCCTACCGCATCAGCCGGTCAATTGGGCCAGCAGCACTCCCAGGCTTTTGATTCCTGGTATGCCAACACCCCCGGTTTGAAAGTGGTGGTTCCTTCCAATCCCAAAGACGCCAAAGGCTTGTTGAAAGCCGCCATTCGTGACGAAAACCCCGTGATTTTCATGGAGTCTGAGCAAATGTATGGTTTCAAAGGAGAGGTACCTGAAGAAGAGTACATCATTGAAATTGGAAAAGCCGATGTGGTCAAAAGCGGAAGCGATGTTACCCTGGTTTCCTTTGGTAAAATGATGCTGCGCTGCCACGAGGCGGTAGCGGCTTTGGAAGCTGATGGCATTAGTGTTGAACTCATCGATTTGCGCACCATTCGCCCCTTGGACTACGATACGGTGATCAACTCGGTTAAAAAAACCAACCGTTTGGTAATCGTAGAAGAAGCTTGGCCTTTGGCCAGCATCAGCTCGGAGCTGGGATACATGGTTCAGCGTCGCGCCTTTGACTACTTGGACGCTCCCGTTCAACGTGTAACCACAGCCGACACTCCCCTTCCTTACGCACCCACTTTCGTAGAGGAGTTCTTGCCCAACTGCGACCGCATTTGCGCCGCTGTGAAGCAGGTCTTGTACCGTTAATTTTTATAAGATTCTGGAGAACCCCGGCCTAGGTCGGGGTTTTTTATGCCACCCGGCAGCGTTTTGATCCCGAATCGGGCAGGAGTTCACCGATCAGAAACAAGCCATACTCTTCGCGCATCTGGGATTCCAATTCGGGTGCTACGGCAATCAACAAGCCTCCATTGGTCTGCGGATCCACGATCCAGGGAAAGGCCTCTTGAGCCTGCATGTCAACCTGGCTCTCGTACGCATTCCAATTGCGCATGGCATTGTCGGGAAGCACAAAAGAAGCCGCCAACGATTCAGCTTGAGCCAATTTGGGTAGCGTAGAAGCCTGCAATTCAGCCATCAGTTGGGCCGATTGCAGCATTTCCATCAAATGACCCAACAAACCAAATCCCGTTACGTCGGTCATCGCGTGGAGGCCTGGCAGCGAGCTTAGTTTGCGCCCCAAATCGTTGACTTGAGTCAAGGCGGCAAACAAGGCTTGATCTTGATCGGCCGTCGCCAAACCTCGCTTGTGAGCCGCGCTGAGCATGCCAATGCCCAAGGGTTTGCTGAGAAACAAACGATCCCCTGCTTGAGCCCCTGCATTGGTTTTCAAACGGTTCTTTTCACAACGACCCGTGACCGACAACCCGTACAAGGGTTCTTTGCCGTCGATGCTGTGGCCCCCGGCTAAGGCCACACCTTGCTGGGCACACAATTGCCGGCCGCCTTCCAACACTTGTTTGCCTATGTCCATAGGAAGGGCATCCAAGGGCCAAGAAAACAGGGCATTGGCCATCAAGGGTTGGCCGCCCATGGCATAAATATCGCTCAAAGCATTGGCCGCAGCTGCCTGTCCAAAAACAAAGGGGTCATTCACCAAAGGCGTAAAAAAGTCTACGGTTTGCAACAGGTATTCAGAACCCAAATCAAAAACCGAACAATCGTCTGAGGTTTCATTGCCCAATACCAGGCCCTCGAATTCTCCAGCTGAGCACAAGCGATCTCCCAGCATTTCGCGCAAAACCGCAGGTTGTATTTTGCAACCGCAGCCGCTTCCTTTGGAAAAGGACATGAGGGATGGTGCTTCCATGTTTTGCAAATATCGCCAAGCTTTGGCACGCAACTTGTCTATTTTGCAAAAACTGCAAGCCATTGCTCGGGCAATGCTTGCAAAAATTGCAACCTCCTATGAAATACCGCGCCCTTATCATTGCTCCCGTTTTGGCCCTAGCCTTGCTAGCCAACCAAAGCCCCGACCAGCGTGCCAATGCCCAGGCAACACCGGGCTCCTTTGGCCATGCTGAGCAGCTGCAGTACCGCATTCACTATGGCCTGGTCAATGCGGGCATTGTGACCATGAACACCGATGAGAGCTTTGCCACCGTGGGAAGCCAACCCACCATGCACGTGCGCGTAGAAGGACAAACCCTGAAGAGTTTTGAATGGGCCTACAAGGTGCGCGATAAGTTTGAGGCATGGGTGAATCCGCAGACGGTGAAACCCTTGCGCTATGCCAAAACCGTTCGGGAAAACACCTATTACGACCAGGATTTGGCCGTGTTCAACCACAGTGAAGGCTACCTGCGCAACCGTAATGGGCAATTGCCCATTACCGCAGAAACCCGCGACATTGCTTCGGCGATTTACTTTCTGCGCACCGTTGACTGGGGCGCCTTGAGCATTGGAAGTAAAAAACCGGTCGATGTCTACCTCGACAACGAAGTGTACAACCTGAGCGTGGCCTATGCCGGTCGCGAGACCATACAAACCGATTTGGGGCCGGTGCGCTGCTTGAAACTCAAGCCTGAACTGGTGGTAGACCGGGTTTTCAAAAACAAAAACGGCATGACCGTTTGGGTCAGCGACGACGCCAATCGCATTCCTGTGCGCATACAAACCGACATTCAAGTGGGTTCGCTCAAAGTCGACTTGACGCAGTATAAAAACCTGAAAAACGGGTTTACGGCTTTGGGTCGTTGACTCAGGGTTTTGGGCGGCCAATCGCCCTGATCTCGCTGAAAAAGCGCTGTTAGGCTTCTCCCGTATAAACGCGTGCCACGCGTTGGGAGATGGATGTGAGCAGTTCGTAGCTGATGGTTCCCGCTTGTTCAGCCAACCGATTGATGGACAAGTTCGGGCCGAAAATCTCAACCTCATCGCCCACCACGGCTTGCAAATGGCTCACATCAACCATGGTCAAGTCCATGCAAATGTTGCCCACGATGGGGGCCAATTGTCCCTGGATCCAAACCGAACCTTTGCCTTGCGACAAGTGCCGGCTCAAACCATCTGCATAGCCCAAGGCCAGGGTGGCAATCTGCCGCTCGCTGCCGCTCGCGCCGTGGCTTCCATACCCCACACCCTCTCCAGCGGGCACCCGGCGAATGGCCGATATGCGGGTCACCAAACGGGTAACGGGAGCCAATTGTGCCAACTTGAAAGCCGAAGCATCGCCCTGCAGAGCCGTCTGACCAGAAGGGTCCAAACCATACAAACCCAAGCCCAAACGCACCATATCATAGTGGTATTGGGGAAAACGCAAAATGCCGCCGGTATTCGCCAAATGGCGCAGCGGGCGATAGCCCAATTCTTTTTCCAGCGCCTGGCAAGCCGTCTCGAATAGGCGGGCTTGCGCGTGGGTCACCTCATCGCGGCTGGGATCTTCGCTCACCACCAGGTGGGAAAAGATCGACAATACTTGCATACCCGCACCCTGGCAGTAGCGAGCCAGACGGCCCCAATCGCTTTCGGGTTCAAAACCCAATCGATGCATGCCGGTGTCAATTTCCAGGTGAAAGCCGCTGCTTCTGCCTTTGAGTATGCCGGCCAATGCCTCTATGCTGCTCCAAGAGTGAATCACGGGTTCCAAGCCGTATTCGATGCAAGTTTCGTAGGCTTCGGGGTCGGCGTTCATGACCAGAATGGGCTGGCGCAGGCCGGCTTTTCGAAGCGCCACCCCTTCTTCGGGGTAGGCGACGCCGAAGGCGTCGACGTTTTCGGCCGCCAAAACTTTGGCGGTTTCAAAGGTGCCGCTGCCGTAACCCAGGGCCTTGACCATGGCCATGATGCGCACCGGCTCTTTCACCCAGTGGCGAAACAAGCGGTAATTGCCGCGCATGGCGTCTAAATCAACTTCGACATAGGTGCCGCGCAATTGCCCCTCTAGGATGGGTTTGGTTTCGGGCGCCCGCAGGGCGCTTAAGACGGCTAAATGTTCAGGACTGAGTCGCTCCAAGGCATACAGAGCCGCCAAACAGGCCATCGAGCTTGACCGAATGGCGGGATCCGAACTGTTCAAGTTCCAGGGAAGGGCTTGGTTGCGCAGCAAGACCTGCCATTGCCCCGATTCGCTTTGGGAAAGGCGAAAGGTTGCCCCTTCACGCTCGCCCCAGGTGATGAACTTGGTTAGGGGTTGGGCCTTTCTCAAGGGGGCTAAGGCTTCGGCCCATTCGGGCTGATCGGCGGGGTAAACCACTACGTCGGCGCCTTGAGCCAACAAGGCTTTTTCTTGGGCTTTGGCTAAGCGCGAGGTAAATCCAGCATCGTGGGCAGGGCCCAGGTGGGTGAAGATGACCATGTTGGGCTGAATCATGTCAGCCAGAGGGGCCATATCCCCGCTTTCAGAAACACCGGCCTCGATGAGGGCTAAGGGTGTGATCGAGGACTGCGCTTGGGGGAGATCGAGCAAAGACAGGGCAACCCCGAGTTGAGAGTTGTAACTCAAGGGGCTGCGGTAAACGGCAAAATCGCCTGAGAGCAACTTGGATAGCCAGTCCTTGACCCAGGTTTTGCCGCTGCTGCCGGTGATGGCTACCACGGGGTAGCTTCGGCTTTTTCGAAGGGCATGGGCGGCCGCGCGAAGCGCGGCCCACAAATCGGCTACCTGCAGTTGAACGGCGTCAGATGGTAAATCCAAGACTCGTTCAACGGCAAAAAAGCGCACCCCGCGCTGGTAGGCTAAATGGGCAAAATCGTGACCGTCGCGGCGGCTTGTTTTCAGGCATAGAAACAGTTCTCCCTCGCTGCCTGTAGCCCGTCGCGAATCGAATACCAAGTCCCGAACAGAGCCGTCACAGCCGGGGCTGTCGGCTCCCAGGAGCTGGGCCATATGCGAGAGGCTGAGGTTCAATTAACTGTCCCTGAGGTTGATTTCGGCACTGTCTCCAATGTTCAAGCTTTGAACCGGTCCCATCAAACTGGCATCGGCTCCCAGCAGGGAGTTTTCCAGAATGGCATGGGTCAATTCAGCCTGCTGACCAATGATGCTATTGCGCACAATGCTGCGGGCAATTTTGGCATTTTCTCCAATGCTCACATCGGGGCCAATGATGCTATTTTCAATTTGCGCCGACGGATGTATATACACCGGGGGAACCACTATGTTTCCCTTGGATTTCAATGCTTCGTATGACTCAGCCGCACGCTGTTTGAGCAGGGTGCGATTGGTTTGCAATATGATGTCTTTCTTTCCGCAGTCGAACCAAGTCTTAACGGTGAAGGGATTGAAATCAGACCCTTGGGCCAACATGCACTGAATGCCATCGGTGAGGTGAAATTCATTCTGCGTGCGCACTTGGTTTTCGATGTTGTGACCCAAGCAATGAAACAACAAGCGGCTGTCTTTGATGTAATACAAACCCACCAAGGCCAAGTTCGAATGGGGAATTTGGGGCTTTTCAACCACCCGGCGAATGCGCCCGCTATCATCCAATTCGGCGACTCCGAACAAGCGGGGATCTTCGACTTTTTTTACACCCAAGGCATTCTTTCCTTCGGCAATGACTCCGGCCAAATCGGCTTCAAAAATGGTATCGCCTAGGACTATGAGCGCGGGCTCATCAGGCGCAAACTGTTCGCGAGCAAGCCAAATCGCATGGCCGTTTCCTTTGGAGGTCGTCTGAATGACATAATGGCTCTTCACCGTCGGATAATGGCCAGAAATGTAACTCTCAATGCGATCTCCCAAATAGCCCACAATGAATACGCATTCCTTCACGCCAGCCTGAACCAAACTGTCCATGATGTGTCCCAAAATGGGCTTACCGGCAACCGGAATCAAGGATTTGGGCTGGGTTTGGGAGTGGGGCCTCAAACGGCTTCCCATTCCCGCCAAGGGGATGATGGCCTTCATAGTCAAACAAAGGTAGTCAATCGCTCCCATCGCAGCACCAGGGCAATCTCACCGGGTATGGCTTCGCCCACTTGAGCCCGCCGCAGGTCCAATACACCGGCCAATTCCTGTTTCCATTCTACCAGGGCATACTGACTGCGATCCCGCAGCGGAACAGCCTTTTCGGCCATGAGATCAGAAACTTTTTTCTGCCCTTTCATGCCCCAAGGCTGAAACTTGTCGCCCGCGTGCCAGCTGCGAAGGCGCAGGCCCTCTGCCGCAGCAAAGTACCAGGCCTCGCTGCGCTCGGCCTTCCCGTATACCTCCAAACTCAGGCTTACCCGAAACAAACCCCAGTCCCGCGTTTCCCCAGGCTTGATATCAAGGGGTTCTGGCACCGGCCTATCAGGACCCGCCAGCAACCAACCCTGTTGCAACTTGAGCAGTTGCCAATTTCCACGCCCCTGCCAGCGCGCTCCGCTTCGCTCCGCGCGCCCCATCTCCTGAATCTGAGCCGCGTTAAAACCCAAGCGCTGCAACAGGCGCGGTGCTGGAATTTCAGCCAGATACGCGCCGGCTTCGCCGGCGCGCCTTTCCCAGTTCTCTCCCAGTTCAGACTCCCAGTCCAACCATTGGTTTCGGTCTTGTTCTTGGGCTCGAAGGGCCAATTCGCTGAAGGCGCTGCGCAGCTGGTCCAGGCCCGAAGCATCGCGGGCTGCCCAGGGCTCTATGAGTTGATGACGAACCCGGTTGCGCCTGTATGCATCACGGGCATTGGAGGAGTCCTCTCGCCAAGACAGTCCCTGCTGCAGGGCGAATTCCCGAATCTGATCCCGCGTGCAGGTCCACAAGGGCCGAACGAGGCCAGGACCTTCCAACGGCAAACCGCGCAAGGCCGTAGCCACACTGCCCCGCCACACATACAGGAAAAAATGTTCGAAATTGTCATCGCTGTGGTGGGCCGTGGCCAAAAGGCCCAGGCTTTGCTGCTGGCGTATGCGGTCGAAAAATGCGTAGCGCAGGTGCCGAGCTGCCTCTTGAATGCTCAGGCCATTTTGCCGGGCAAACACAGCCGTTTGGCAGCGCTCCACATGCAATTCCACACCCCATTTTTCGGCCCAGTGCCGAACAAAAGCTTCGTCTTGATCGCTTTCCTCACCGCGCAATTGAAAGTTGACATGGGCCCATTGGCAAGGCCAATTCAAAGCCCGAAATGCCGCTGCCAAGGCCAGCGAATCCAATCCGCCCGAAATGGCCAACAGAGTCGGTTGTCGGGATAAATCCCAAGCCTGTCGTTGCGCCAATTCTTGAACGGATTTTAACATGTAACTTGCAGCCTCTATCGGCTTTCTGTTGCGAAAAGTACAAATATACCGGGCAATCGCATTCGCATTTTTCGCGGAAATCGCCACATTGGGGGCTCAGCCCATTCAATTGCAGGCCCGCAAGATGAAATCCTTGTCCAAACCCACGGGCAATGTGCAACTGCTCGATGGCAATGTGCGCTTTTCCCAGTCAGGCTCTACAGTATATTGCGACCAAGCCGAATACGATCCCCGCACCGAAACCCTCTTGGGCATGGGCAATGTGCGCATTGTCAACAGCGAGGGCACCACGGTGACGGGTCTGAATTTGTTCTACGACAACCGCGAGCACGTGGCCAAAGTATCAGGCAATGTGCAGCTGCGCGATGGGAGCATGACCTTGACGGCTCCTTGGCTCAAATACAACACCCTGAGCAAAGAAGGCTGGTACAGCAGCGGGGCCACGATCATAGACCAAGGTTCGACGCTCAAAAGCCGCAGCGGCCGCTTCAACGCCCGCAGCAAAACCCTTTTTTTTCGCCAACAGGTCAGCCTGGAAACCGACGATTACTCCCTGTTCACCGATACTCTGGAGTACCAGACCGATAGCCGAGTCGCCCGCTTCTATACGTATACGCAGCTCGAACAAGACAGTTCCCTTTTGTTTTTTGAGCGAGGTTGGTACAACAACAGCCAACACTACGGCGAATTTTTTGATGACGTGCAGCTCATTGACGCTCGAAACGTCTTGGTCTGCGATACCCTCTATTTCCATCGAGACAGCAAGCAGGGTACCGCCCTGGGCCGGGTTTGGTTGCTGGACCAGCAGAACGATTGGGTTTTATACGCCCAAGGTGGGGAATACAACCCTTCAGGGGGGAGCATATTCTGGGGTAGGCCTTTGGCACGCCAACTGGACTCGGTTGAGGCCTTTGATCTGCGTTCAGACAGCTTTTTTTACCGAAGCGACAGCCTGGGTCAGCGATGGCTCAAAGCCCTGGGTTCGGTTCGCATGCTGCGCGGAAGCGTTTCGGGTCGCTGCGCCCAAATGGATTACAGCTCCCTGGATTCAGCCTTTCGCCTAAGCGGGGATCCGGTTTTATACGACAGCAGTTCCCGCCTATCCGGGACCCAAATTGATTTATACATGCGCGGTCAAAGCATCGATCGGGTTTGCCAACATCCCGAGGCATTGGTTGTCATGGACGATGGAACGGATCCCTTCAACGGTCTGCCCTTATTCAGCCAAATCAAGGCAGATAGCATGGTGCAATTTTTCGTTGATCGTCGATTGCAATCGGTCTATGCCTACGGGAATTCCCGTTCCTTGTACTACCTGAAAGGAGACAATCAAGTAGACGGCATCAACAGTGTAAGCAGCGCCGACATGCGCTTTGCCATGAATGCCGGCAAAATCGACAAGGTGTATTTCTACGGCAATCCCAAGGGTACGGTTTATCCGCCGGAGGAATTGCCAGAAGGTGAATCGAGACTACCGGGATTTGTTTGGGACCCTGAGAAAAAACCCCAAGCCGAGGAATTCAAACCGCCCTTTGATCGTCATTTCCATAGCCCGCAACGCAAACCCAGCCGCTATCAGCAATCTGATTTATTGAAAGATTTGGAAACAAAATGGGGTATCAGTACGTCTATACCTACAGGTTCATGAAACGCGGTTTTCTGTTCTTGGTCTTTCTGTGCGCCCTAGCGGCCAAAGCCCAAATTGTGGGCATGGTTTTGGACAGCACCCGAAACCCCATAGCCGGGGTGCAGCTTTTTGAGCGCAGCGGCCAAGCCTTGGGCATCAGCGGGCCAGACGGATACTTTCGCTTGCAACTCAGGCCCGGGGCCTACAAACTGGTTTTCAGCCACAGCGAATTTTACGAAAGCGAAGTGCCGCTTTTGGTAGCATCTGGTCAAAGCGACACCCTGCTGGTGTTATTGGAACCCAAGAGCGAGGCCATGGAGGCGGTTAGCATCAGCACCAAATGGAAAGATCCAGGCCCGGCCATGATGCAAAAAGCCATTGCTCGACGCGAGCTATGGGCGCAGCGCATGCCTCCTCAATCGGCCGAATTGTACATACGAGCTTTTGAATATTTCGACAACAGCCGCAGCCCAGGCAAAGGGGCCGATATCGATACCGCCTCGCTTCCCGAATGGAAAAAAGCCCTGAACGCCCAAAAAGCAGATAGCGCCTCTCAACAAGACAGCGGGCAGCAAGCTTCCCGCATTTCGGGGAGCATGGTCGAAAAACGCCTTCAACGCGATTGGGCACCCGGGAATTTGGTCAAAGAAAGCGTTTCGGGTTACCGGCAGCGAGGCAGCCGCTACGGTCTTTTTTATTTGAGCACCACAGAAGCCGATTTCAATCCCTATCAAAATCTCATGGAAGTGCCCCGCTTGTGCCCGCTTCCCTTGATGTCACCGCTGTCTAACAACGCACTTTTGGCCTACCGCTTTCGCTTCGCGGGAGCCTATTACGACAGCTCAGGGCAGCGCATTTTGAAGATCAAAATGAACACGCGGCAGGTCGCCAACTCCACCTTCAACGGCGAGTTGCACATTGTCGATACCTCGTTCTGGATCAAAGAGGCGCACTACAGCATTCCATCTCACCTCTTGGGCGATTACTCCAGCATGGACATTGCGCTGTACTACCGCCTGGATGCCGACTCTAACCTGCTCCTGGACTCCCAACGTTTTGTGTATAGCACCAAAGTGGCCGGCGGTGTATTTCGAGGCCAAACTTCGGTCGATTATCGCAAAGTGGTGGCCCCCAAGAGCTTCGATAAACGCCACTTCGGCTTGGAACTGAGCCGCACCGAGCAAGAGGCCTACGACAAAGACAGCCTCTGGTGGGCCCAGGAGCGCAGCCAGCCCCTGAGTCAGCTGGAGTCGCGATTTGTCACCCAAGAAGACAGCTTGGAACGGGTGCAAAATTCAGACGCTTATCTCGACAGCATCGAAGATGCCATCAATGCCGTCACCTTCAAAACCCTGTTTCTGTGGGGGCAAGAACATCAGGACCGCCTAAAGGGTTTGAATTGGTCCTTGGCGCCGCTGGCCTTCATCTACCAACCGTGGTGGCCGGGGGGCTCGCGCATTGAACTGTACGGCAGCGTCGAGAAAACCTTTGAAGACAAAACCGATCTTCGCTTGGGTCTCAACGGCGGATACGGGGTCAACAACCAAGACCTGCGTGGCTCAGCCTATCTGGGCCGGCTTTACAACCCCTACAAACGGGCCTCTTACTTTGTCAGCGTGGGTCGCGATTTTGGATTGATCAACCCCAATGCTGCCTACATTGACTTCTTTCGCCGCGATAACTTTTACGTACACAATCACATCACCGTTTATCACCGCCAAGAATTGGTAAACGGCTTGTTCTTGCGCGTACAAGGTGAATTCAGCGATCGTCAAGACATTGCTTCTTACCAGTTTGATGCCTATGGCGACAGCCTTTTTGAGAACAACCGCCCGGTGAGTTTTGACCCGCACCGAGCCTTATTTGCCGAAATCAACCTGAGCTATACTCCCTTTCAGCACTACTTGAGTGAACCCAAGCAAAAGATCATATTGGGTTCGCGCTGGCCCACCTTCTCGATCAATTACCGCCGGGCCGTTCCTGGCATATGGGGGTCTAGCATAGACTATACCTACTTGGAATACTGTGTGGAGCAGAACATCTCTTTCGGGTTGTTGGGTCTGTCTGAGTTTCGCATCAATTCGGGATCCTTCCTGCAACACCGCAACATCAATTTGATCGATTATCGCTACCAGAGGCGAGGCGACGAGGGATTTTTTACCCCGCCCATGTACAATTTCCAAACGCTCGACAGCACTTTTACCACCTTCAAGCGTTTTGTCGAATTGCACTACCGCCATCAGTTTGAGGGGGCCTTGATCAATAAAATTCCGGGGGTCAAATCCCTGAACATGAGCGAAAGCGTAGGCTTGAA
>Ga0222713_10002736_pt1 | contig 18602 bp, 31 predicted proteins | sample C33_649DmetaG_FD_165061 | JGI IMG/M metagenome (GOLD analysis project Ga0222713, IMG submission 165061) | Estuarine water microbial communities from San Francisco Bay, California, United States - C33_649D | ecosystem: Environmental > Aquatic > Marine > Unclassified | place: USA: California...
TTATAGCATTCAGCATTTCGATTGGTGTTTTCATTTCTCGTTGGTGTTAAATAATTTCTTTCATCTCTAGGTCGCAAATCTCATCATCCGTGAGCCTTATGACCACCTCAGCAGGAGCGTAGTAAGGTAATGCCTTCCTTCCTTGAGGCTCTACAATGATAGTATCCTCATCAGTGTTGGTCTCTTGGTACTCGCTTACTTCAGCAAGTACCCAGACTAATGTTCCTTTTTTCATCTCTCTAAAATTTAATTGGTTTTGTTTGCCCTCATTTAACCGCATCAGGCTTCTCGGTTTGACAAAAGTATTTATTCTTTTAGAAAAACATATGATATAAATGTATCATTTAGGAGGTCTGCTAACTCTTGGGCATCTTCTCCGATAGAGCCAATCTTCTCACCATCTACGAACACATCGTATCCGTAGGTGTCACAGCATCCATCACCGCAGGTGTGGTTGTAGTATTCAAGTGTTATTTTCATTTGTCGTTCGCTAAATGTGTTAAATAGAAGGAGTGGCTTCGGGTATCTCAAGGTTACTGGTTAGCTTGGTTTCATCTATACTTAGTCTAAACCTTTTTTCAGTATAGTCACCTTTATCAGTGGTGTGCTAACTACAGCGTTGCTGACCACCCCCTCATTTGTCGTTGTGTTTTAATGGGTCGAATTCGACCCCTTGTAGTAGTTTTCAAAGTCAGAGTAAGTCAATCCCCAATTCACGTTGAACCACATCATTTCTTTTTGAGCACGATATGCTCTCATTCTGAGGTTCTTCATAAGGTATTGCTTACCCCATCTCATAAACTCCTCGCCTTGCTCAAAGGTCATAGTGTACTTCTGAAACCATCTGTCTACACCGACGATGTCTTCGTAGGTTACTTTGTGCCCAGCGATAGCAAACATCTGATTGACTAGGTCAACCACTGCCTTCTCTTTTCTCTCTTGTTTGGTTAGTCGTTTCATTCTTCAGTGTTAAAATAGTTAGACCTATGACACTGCTCACACAGACGCTTGCCCTGCATAACGAGACCAAGTTTCGGTGTGTGCATCGTCTCTTTGTTGCAGTGTAAGCAGAACTGCTTACCTCGTTTGTGGATAGCGTCTTTGCTCATAGCGTTTTATCCTCAATCAGAATCTCCCAATAGTCTCCGTGGTCAACGAAACCTGATACGATTCCATCAAGCCCATACAGCGACATATTAGTGCCGACAGGTATGTATGGTCCACCGCTTGGGTCAACAAATATGATTTTGTCGTCGTCGTTCCATCCGAATCGTGTGTACTTCAGGTCTCCCTTCCAGTCGATGTTGCCGTTCTCGTTCTTCTCAAACGTGAACTCGTCTCCGTATCGGTTAGTGTACTTACTCATCTTACTGATTGTATTTTGTCTAGCCACCGACGATACATACTCGCGGCTACTGCTAGACGTTGTGGGTAGAACGGATAGTCGCCCTTGATGCGAGCCATTGCGATTCGTACGAATGCCTCACGCGTCTCTTTGTCGTTCATTTTTAATCGGTTTATTTTAGTGGTAATTCAGTTACGCTTCCGTCATCGTGATAGAATACTTTACTCTTTAGTTTCTTAGCAGTCCAGTATTCAATCCATAGACCTACTTTCTTACCATTCTTGTAGAACCCTTCCTTCTTCGGCTCTCCATCGCCCCATCTATCGAAGAAGAAACCTTCTTGTTTACCTTCGATTATTTTAGAACAATATAAAAGTTCGCCTTCGTAAGAGAACATCATTGAAAAGTATTCGGTCTTTGTGTTATTATAGAAGTCGTATATTTTTTCTTTGTTACTGTATGTCTTCACCTGTCGGCAGTAACCTTTATTGTACTCCATTATTGAAGTGAAATTACGAACGTCATCATTGACTTCTAGTGTGCCGCTAAGTTTCTTTGAATTTCTAAGTTTAACTACTTCAGCACCGCTAATTATCTCTCCGTTTAATTTGCGCGTAACCATATTCTTTAATTTTAAAATTTTAGACATAGTGCGCCCTAATTGCGCTTGTATACGACCGTTTCGTCGTCTTGAGTCGTTAGGTAGGCGGGAGGGGGGCCCTCAAAGCCCCCGCACCGCCATCTATTGTTTGCGTTATCGGCTTCTCCGATGAGGCGAAGTTAGCGCTCACCGAAGACATAATCAAGAGTTACTAAAGTCCTGTTGATAACTCATTGCGTAGTCGCAAATACGGCTTGTCAAGTAACTGATTCAGAAGATGTTCTTTCTCAGCGTCTAGGTATTCGCAACGTTCGTTTGCTTTGTTTAACTGCTCACGTAGCGTAGTCATTTCCTTCTCCATCGCCTGTATGCGGTGCTGTAGGAACAAAATCATATCTTGGTTGTAGGTCATACGAATCGGATGTTACGGATTGGAGTGTTACGTTTTCTGCCGAACGTGTCGACAATTTCTGCACGTTGATTGCCGAGGCATCTCTTGTCAGTTTTGATTGACGTGAGTAGTGCAGGTGTCTCGAATCCCAACTTAGAGGTTACGAAGACATTGGTTGTTATGATAACTGATTTCATTGTTTGGTAGATTAAAAAGTTTCGGTCTCGGATGCGACCTGTGATAGTGGACGCTAAAAAAAATCGCGCAGGCCGTCGCGCTCGATGACCTCGCGAAGTTTCGCCTCGTAGCACACGTCCTCAGCATACCGCGCAAGTAGAGCATAGAACTGCTCCTCCGTCTTGCACTGCGATGCGTAGGTCGCACACCAAAAGGCATAATCAGTCACGCTGTCCTCCCAATGTGAGTAGGTCGCGTGTCCACGGCTCGTACCTGTCGCAACGTTGATACGAACGCGTGCCTCCTTCATCCCGTAGAGGTTGTTATTCTCTTGGAATATCTTCGACTCATATCCTCCGCTCTCGAGTTTAGCCTGAGCCAACGCGATGTGCGGGAATCGAATGTTTAACTGCTGAATCTTCTCGACGAGGCGTGCCTCGGTAAAGGCTCTCTCGGTTACGTTGATGTGCAGTATATCCTCGTAGATGATTTCGTCTACGTTGCTGATTGTACTCACTGCTATGCCCAAGAGGGATGCCGCAACCACCGAAGCAGTCGCGACACCTCTCAAGGTAACCACAGGTCGGAGCGTTAGGTCGTGCCTGTTAAACTTGTACAACATAGCCTACCAAATTCCGTCCTCGTCCAACGTGCCGCGTAGGTATTCGCTACGCAGTTCGTGTTGGTGTGAGTTCCATTTGTACGACGGCTCGTCATCGAAGTCATCGAGGAAGTCAGTGTACTTAGGTGCCTTGGGTATAGCAACCTTGCGCTCGCTGTCCCAAAACGTAGGCTGTGCCACAGGCTTTGCGGCCGCACCTGTCTTGTATACTTTCTTACTGCCTGCCCATACGTAGTCGTTTACGCGCTTGTAAGAGTCGTTGCTGAACCAATTGCCGTCGGCATCGTAGTGACCTAGTTGGTCGTTGAGGATGCGTACCTCACCGCGCCAATCAAGGAACGCGACCTTGTTCGACTTGCCTAGAATCGTCAGCGCCATAGCGCGGATACCGGCGTGGTCGATGAAGTCAACGTTGTCGGGGTAGAACTTGGCTAGAATCTGAGCGAACTCACGAGTGTCGCTGACCTTGTGGTCACCTAGCCCTGAGATTACGCCGTTGTGAATCAGTGACACACGACCCTCGGTAACGCTGTGTGGGTGGAGCATATCCTTGCCTTTGCCGTGCGTTGCGATGCGGAAGTGAATCAGAATTGGGGTGTCGGTGAGTTCACGTATGAACTCGTACTCCTCGAAGAAGTCATCGAAGTTGTAGCCCTCGTGGTAGGTCATCACTTTGCCGTTGTCGACATACGCGATACCTGCGCCGTGGTTGTTATTGTCCCAAGCATTCTTGAGTTGTTTCTTAGTGAGGTAAGAGTTCGGTTGGTTTACGATTGCGATGCACATAACTGAAATAAATTATTGGTTGTTGCTGTAGTTAACGATGTATCCGAATGCGGATACGAGGAAGATTAGTATGCCCCCCACTAATAGGATTCCTGTGGACTCACTTGGGTGGCCTTGACTGATACGTGCCGTGGCTCCGATTACAATCATAGTTGCGGATGCGTACATACCGCCGCGAAAGAATTTTTTGTCGTCGTTCATAGTTCAAATACATTAAGTGAAACATTTCCTTTGCTATCAATCCAACCCGCCTCGATTAGTTTTCGAGCGGTGCGTCCGTATGAGCCTTGTAATGCCCAAGCCTGACCTGTCGCGATTAGGTCCGCGAACAGGAAGACAACCTGTTGGTCGTCTAGTTCTCCGTTCTCGTACTGAATGATTAGGTCTACCTGACTCATTTTACTTTCAGTATTTCGTAGTGTTCGGCTCCGATTGCGAAGTTCACTGCCTCGTCATAGGTGAGGAACAAAGCGACCCGGTCTTTGTACTCGCCTCCGTAGTAGGCGTAGACCTTGTAGAGCGTGGGTGCGGGCTTGAAGATTTCCTTAAACATTTTGGTTGAATTGTAGATTAGACAGGAGCGCCGATACGATAACGACGGCGAAAGAAACTGCGACGGCTATGATTAGCGCCTCGCTTGCGTTGGTGTTAATTGAAAGTTCGTACATCTTGAATTTAGTTATGGTTAAGATGCCTCGCGGCATTTCGGATATTGAATCCTCATCAGTTAATTTTTACGCCTTTGGGAATCCACTTCATCGCGTAAACGACATAGCCGTAATGCAGTTCATCAAGCGGCCCACCCATATTCTCTATTCTGCAATTCTCATTGGCATCTTCTTGACTCCAATAGGCATAAACAAGTTCGGGCTTGAGTCCTGCAAAGATTTTTCCTTGACGAGTTGGGACATAATACACACCCCACGCTACAACTTTTGTTTCTTGATTCATAGTGATTGTTTTATGGTTAAGACGCCTCACGGCGTTTCGTCTACTCTAAGCCTCATCAGTTAACCTACGTATTCCTCCTTACACGATTGACATTCGTAACCTCTTACATTCGTACGAAATCCTGTGAAATGTATTAGAACCTTTTTCATCGGTGCGTTACAGCACTTGCTCTTTGGTCTAAACCAATTAAGTATTTTTTTCATAACCATTTTTTTGTTTCATACTTGTAAATGAGGTATGAAGCACACGCTACGATTGCGGGGCCTGTAAGTACCTTGATGAGTTCGAGAATGCTTTCCATAAGTTCGTGATTGTTTAATTGTTGGTTAGTTAAGATTGCTTTACCGCTACGAATTGACGGCTACCTATGCCTCCGTACAGGGTTGAAACGTATGGCTTGTTTCCGTTCCAATACAGGCCATAGTTGCTGTTCTTATTTGCGAACTGCTTAAGTACCTCGTACTTGCTAGCGCCTTTGGCGGTGAACGATTGCGCTTTGCCTTGCTTTTCTACGATTAGGAATTTCATTTTGTTGTGGTTTTTATCAGTTAAACTTGCTCGTTTATGTACTGCGTTAGCACCTCGTCCGCCGCATTTAAGTTCTCCTCGAGTTCGAGTGACTGCCTCTCGATTATGTCGAACGCAATCAGTTTGTAGCGCTCGGTTTCGTCGGTGGCTTCAATGAATCTAGATACACTACTCAGGTAGTTCTCGTAGGCTCGCATCATTTGTTTTAGTTCGTGTTTCATTTCGTTTCGTGATAGTGGAAAGAAAGGCCGCGCCGTACCGCGACCTGTCGTTTTAACCACACCCTCGTACGGAGGGGACATCTTACGCTTGGCCGATAGCCTTGCGGATAGTGTGTGAGCCAAACTTTGATTCTACTGCACGGCTAGTGAAGTTGCGAACACTAGCGTAGGCGCGCTTCATACGCTCCAATGTGCGCTCGTAGTTGTCGCTGTTGGCTAGGAACTCGGTAGGTGACTGACCTTCCAAGCAACCTCCGAATACGTAAACCAAGGCTTGCTTGCGTGCAAGTTTCTCGGCGCTGTATTGTGAGCGAAGCAACTTGTTCAACTTTTTGTCGGTGAACATTGCGTCGGCAACCTCAGTGAACGAAGTGAACGTGCCATTGTCGATGTGCTTGACAATCCACTGCACTAGTTTAGTGCGGAACTTGATTGACTCGAGCGTTGACACAGCGCTGAAGATTCGAAGTTCAACCGCGTCTTTCGATGGTCTACCGAAGTTGCAGTTGAAGATTGCCTTGCGGCTACCTCCCTTCATTTCGGCCTTGCTTTGGATGCCGCCGTAATCGGTGCTGAGGCGACCTTCGTACAGGCTGAAAAGTAGCGGGATGAACGGAGCCAATTTGTCAATCAAGTCAACCGCAGATACGCCGCGGCGGCTGATTGTGATGTGGCCACCACAGCGGCGAGAGTAGCCTGAATTCATAACCCAATCGAGGCGGTCGAACTCGTCGAACATCGTCTTCGTGTCGAGTAGGTTAAACACAGGAGATACAACCTCGAAGCCTGTGCGGTGGTCTAGCGAGGAGTCGGTCTCAACAACCCATCCGTTGCCTAGGTTTGAACTAGCCCAAGCACAGCGGTTGCGTGCCTCTTGGTCTTCTTTCTCAACCTCGAAACCTACGAACCAATCGACGCTCTCGTCGTTAAGCACGTCCTTGCTTCGTGTCGTTAGGTGGTAACCTCCCAAAGACGGCGTTTCTCCGTAACGGCGAGCGATTTCCTCGTTCTCGAAGATTGCGTATCGGCCTCGGAAAGTACCAACAACCAATTCGCTATCGCTTTGACGGATTTGGTTGATGAATTCTGACTTGAAGTCATCGTGAAAACGAATATCCTGAGCGGCGAAGTTTACTCCGTAAATAGGGAACGATGTGTTGCGGTAATTGCTGTACGCACACAGGTCGGTGGTGTACAATTGGCCGTCGATTACAACACAAAGAAACTCGGTCGGGTTGTTGGTCGTAGGCACAGCCTCGAACGTAGCGTCGCTGATTTCAAGGTGTGGGAAACCCTCAAGGCGAAGTGGGTTACGCTGTCCGCTAGCGTGGCGGTAGTAAACACCGGCCTCAGTGCGGAGCGCACCGATAGTGATGTACACCGACTCGTGTCGGCGAGCGCTCTTGTCGATGCCGTACTGCTCAGGATTGAGCGCCTCAGGGAACGACGTAACCTCTACGCTACCTGTCTCTGAGTCTAGGTACTTGTAGCGGAACCAATCGTTGTTGACTCCGAAGTAGAAGTCGAACTGAGAATTGTAGATGGCGCGGTGGATTTCAATCTTGCGGCCTGATACGATGTTGGTGACTTTCATAACAAAAAAGAATTAGAGTTGGTGGTTAATTGAGTTGGGTTAAAATTTGACTGCCGTAGGGACTCGAACCCTATGCCTTGCGGCACTCCGAGCGGCAGTGATTTGCCTTGAACAGGTGAACCTTTTTGGCGGCGTTGTTGCTCGCAACATCTACCGCATACGCTGTTAGTTCCTCCACGACTGCTATCCTTTGGCGGCGCTGTTTACGCACCGCATACGCTGTCTTTCGCTGTCGTTGTTCTCGGCTTGTTTTGACTTGATTTGCTAGGGTGTTCCTGCGGTGTTCATTGGCCTCCTGCGAACTGCTCAAGACCTCCGCGCCACGGCGCTCGGTCTCGTTAGGTTCGTGCTTGGTTTCTTACGGCCGCCATACTTGGCTTCGCCTCTCTCGTCTACCTGCCCTCGCTACTTTCGGTCGGAATGTGCTAGCCTACTTACGCTACTCACTTGGATTACATCACCTACTCAATCAGACCTGACCTGCTACTCCGCTCCTTAACGCCCGACAGCCTGCAGGCCGTGGCCTACTGACTGAATCGTACAAGGTTCACAAGGTGGGTTTCTGAATTTTGGGAGGCGCTTTCGCTAGCATCTCTCCGCCTATCGTCACTTGGGACTTTCCTGCCTACCGCGCTCTGCTCTTGTCTCCGACTCTGAGTTTGCGTTTCGGTTGATATTTCAAGTTGTCGTGGTGGGGGGCCCGTTGGCCTTTCGACACCACAAACATACGACGACTTTACAATTCTGCAAACTCTGACCACAAAAAAGTTTGGCTAACCCGCGCCCCTATAAGGAATATATAGGGCTAACTACTTGATAATCAGCACACAAAAAAAAGTTTGTACCTAGGTGAAATTTAGAATCGTTCTAAATAAAAGTACCTGATAATCAACGAGTTAGTAATCCATTGAAAATCAGATAGTTACTAACTACCTAAAACTCAGCAAGTTACAACGTATTGAAATACAGATAGTTAACGTAACTACCTGATAATCAGCACCATTTAAGAAATCGTATGCACGTATTTCGGCACTTAACAGCCTACGGCACAGCGACTTAACTGATACCAATATGTACGGAATACGGCACTAAGCATACTTTTTTCGTTTAATAAATGACCTACACAAAATCTAGGGGTTTTCTTATTAGTAAACCATAGGAACCCCGTCTACTATAGTATACTAAATAGCATACAAATAAGAGTACACAATTATGCCTACCTAACGTACCAAGATTGGTGTAATAAACAGGGGACGAATTATAGGGGAAAACGTAGGGGGGATTGATGCAGGTCTACGACCCTGCCCACCACGAAAAAAAAGCACGGAATCGGTGACACGTTTTAGCCTAGTTTTCTTATAGCGAACGACCGGAAACGATATAGGTAAACGGCCTAATAGCGACACAAAGTAGGCATACCACTTACTCACCCACCCAAACAGGAAACGCTAAAAAGTTTGAACGTAACGTGCTGTAAACGAGGGGGTTGGGTTCGGCGTTTCGTTTCGGGTTGGTCGTCGCAGCGTCGCTCTTGTATAATTCTCCCCGCGGTGTATACAACTTCTCACAAAAACAAACACGGTGTATACAACTTCTCACAAAAACAAAAGAAGGCCCCGGAGAAGTTTGTACGTACGGTAAACAGGACCGGACACACCGGACACGGTATGGTAAATAGCAGTTAAAATAGTAGGGAATGGGAGATTGGACTGCTTGGATTCGTCTAAGCACACGCCACCCGTGATACGCAGTTTCGTTTATGTCTTGCGACCTATGTTTGTTCGGGCGAGTGACGCTGTTGGCTCTTCGCCCTTACATCGCTACCGTATTTCCGACTAACGGTCGTTCACGTGCACTATTTGTATGTATACGTGCTAGTGCACTTGCTGGCAAAGTTACGGCAAAAAAACGAGATAATCAATAGTATGTGATACATAGTACCGATAAGATATCGGAAACACATATAATAGTATCTTTGTGTCTACAACACAGATAGTTATGCAACTGACAGAAAACTTTACGTTGAAGGAGCTCACCGACAGCCCCACGGCCACGAAGCTCGGCATCAAGAACGACCCTGACGAGAAGCAGCTCGCGGCATTGAAACTGCTAGCAGATAAGATACTGCAACCCCTACGTGAGGGAATCGCTAAGCCGATTAAGATTAACTCTGGACTGAGAGGGAATGCCCTGAATAAGGCCATCGGTGGGTCAACAACGTCGCAGCACTGCAAGGGTGAGGCGGCCGACCTTAGCCTCAAGTCAGTGAAGAACGGGAATGCTTTGTTGTTCCACTACATCAGAGAGAATCTAGTGTTCGACCAGATGATATGGGAGTTCGGTACTAAGGAGAATCCTGATTGGGTACACGTGAGCTACTCAGCCAAGGGTAACCGAAAGGAGATTCTGGAGGCGTACAAGCACCACGGTAAGACCGCATATAGACTCTGGAAGCCGTGATAGCAGTTAAGAGACCAACTGATAACCCAGGTAGTAAGCCTGAGCCACGTCCTGACAACAGGCCGAAGTTGGTTAAGTTTGATATGTCTAGAATCATAAAGAGAAAGAAACGTGAAAGCTAAGAAGTTCGAGGATGGCGGTAAGATGTACGCCGGACAGGAGATTGAAGTAAAGCACCCAGACCTTATGTCTGCGGTAAAGCAGATGCAGGCGGCCGTGAAGGTCGCAGGTATGGCACCGATGCACTACAAGATTAAGGCCTGCTATGAAAGCGAGGAAGAGTAGGAGCGCAGAGTTCTACGCCAACAACCCTAAGGCTCGGGAGAAGAAGAAGGCGTACGATACGGAATACCACTCCACAGAGGAGCGGAGGAAGTATCGTTCGTTCCTGAACAAGAAGAACAGAGACGCCGGTACCTACGGAAACGGAGACGGTAAGGATTACGACCACGACGAGGCACGTATGATTATGGCACGTCGCAACAGAAGCAAGAAATGAAGAACGAAGCATTCAACGACTGGGTATTCCACTTCAATCCCTACGAGCAGGAGTGGAACGCCGTGGTACGTGAGCACTACAGCGATTACTTCAACGGTAAGGAGATACCTCAGGGGAAGTTCCTCAAGTCGAAGGACATCAAGATTATACTACACTACATCAACTGGAATGGCTAAGTTCCGTAAGTTATGAAGGCTAACAAGAGAACTGACCTAAAGAGACCCAACGAGGTGATGGTGAAGGCACCGTCTGGATACCACTGGATGAGTAAGGGTGGACGCTACTACCTTATGCCGCACACCGGTAAGTTCGTTCCGCACACCAATGCGTCACTTGAGATGCCATTCAAGGTCATTCGGGAGCATTAATAGCCTCCTTACCCTCGAGCTTACGGTAAATCTTCTGCACAAGCAGTCTACCTTTCTGCGATAGAGCAAGTCTCGCACCGTAACCTATACCATTATCGAGCATAAACAACTGCTTATCCTCCTCAGTGACGGACTGTCTGCTTATGTACACGTCAATCAGTCCCTTATTCATTAGGGGTTTGGTGTAGATTAGTCGCATCTTATTGTCCGATATTGGGGCAAAGTGCGTGCGAACGTACACCAGAGTGAAGAACTCTAGGTCATATATGAACATTAGGAACTGAAACTGAGACGGTGTGAGCTCATACTGCGTACATATGTCCACCTGTACGTGCCTTAGGTACTTAAGATAGTTTCGGAGTATGTTCTTCGCAGGTAGTATTGCGTACTCTCGCATCCTCCTACTGTTGCCACCTGGTCTCATATTGTATTGTTTCGTAAATTCGTAACAAATTTCATACAAAAATTCATAACAATGGGCCTATCTAAGGAAAACCAAGAGGAGATGTACAAGGAGTTCTCTGACCTCGTGTACGAGATGAACACCTTGATTCTCAAATATGGCCTCGAGGAGACTGGATTTGTAGTAGCCGCCATAGGTAGCGTGAATTACGACGAGCTTGATGAGGACGATGACCCCACGATGGATATCGCCTTCTCTGTCAATGTGGCTGACGAGGAGGAACTAGATGAAATCGTGGGCCTCGTCATCACTGGATACCAGCATCAGGAGCGTAACGACACCAGCAAGGTAGATTACTGGATTCGCAGAGCCGGAGGAGACCCAGACAAAGAGTAAAACAATGATTAGAAAGATTATCATCGGGCAAAACCCGAAGGATGCCTTGGCGTACGTCGTAGGCAACCCAGCAGGAAATGACGGAGTCATCGTAGCAATAGAGCTAGACGAGCGCACATTTATGAAATATGGTCGCAAGGACTATACTATCTACATCCAAAACCAGGAGGGAACGTCCGCCTGGAAGGAGGTCGTAGGTATGCCAGTAGTAATTGAAAACGACTGTAAGTTCTAATGAGAGTTCTGCACGAGTTCATCGTAAAGATGCCAAAGAAGTTCAAGGACACCATTAAGTTCGGTGACACGGAGATATTCCTTGACTCACGATTCGACGAATTCGCCAATCGCATCAGTGAGGCGGAGATTGTTGCTACACCAATTAAGTTCCCGACCGGGGCTAACGAGGGTGATACGCTATACTTCCACCATCACGTGGTACTCGACAAGCGTGCCGAGATAGACAAGGAGCTATACCGCGTCAAGTTTGACCCTGAGGGAGGCTACGGCTCACAGGCATACGCATACAAGGGTGCCGACGGAGAGGTTAAGGTGCTACCAGGATGGGTGTTTCTCATCCCAGAGGAAGGCGAGGAGCCCAAGTCAGAGTCTGGACTGATTATCTCAACCAAGAAGGAGGTAAAGATGGAGGGCGTCGTCCGCTTCGATACCCCCGAGCTGACAGAGATGGGAGTCAAGGCCGGTGACAGGGTGGGCTTCAGCAAGGAATCTGACTATACGATGGAAGTGAACGGTGAGAAACTATGGAGAATGACACCTAACGACCTGCTGTATGTCAAGGAGGAAGTCTGAATTTACCACGATTGACGCTGCACAGCGACTGATGGACTCTATGGAGGTAGCCATCAACAATATGATTGAGGAGATTAAGAAGCCCGTAGACCCAGAAATCAACGGTTCGGCACGCAAGGCGGAGCTGCAGTCCATCAAACAGACGGCCGTCGATGCTCGTGAGTTGTTGCAAGAAAGGCAACGACTGGAGGATATGATTAAGAGTCTGTCCGAGAACGGCAGTATGGGCGAGCAGTCAGACTTCTCCGGTGGTTTCGCTGAGAAATTTAGAAGATAATGGCTGGACTAAGGAAGATAGACGGATACAAGGACTTCGTTGTAAATATCTGCCCCAACGGGACGGAAGGCGAGGTCATTGAGCTATCCGATGTATTCATCCAGCTGCCGAAGGCACCAGCCAAGAAGGACATACTGTTCCACGACAAACCGAAGTCGGAGCAGATGTGGAAGCGTCTACCTGTACCTCAGGACTTGCTACGTGTACGCTCTATGGATGAGTGGCTGGAGCAGCCTAAAGAGTTTCGTTCTAAGTATTCGCAGTACATCGAGCAGGAGTTCTCCCGCCGACGTGATGGTATATGGTTCTACAATAACGGTATTCCGACGTACATAACCGGACACCACTATATGCTACTGCAATGGAGCCAGATGGATATCGGTTACGCCAGCTACCTAGACTTCCAGCGTAAGCTATACATCCACTTCGAGGCGTGCAAACAGGACGTACGCTGTGTGGGACAGATATACACCAAGTGTCGACGCTCTGGATATACAAACATATGCGGTGCAGCACTGGCAGACGAGGGTACTCAGGTATCTAACAAGGTACTAGGCATTATGTCCAAGACCGGTAAGGACGCACAGGAGAACATCTTTATGAAGAAGCTTCTGCCGATGTTCCGTAGCTATCCATTCTTCTTCAAACCGATACAGGATGGTACCACCAACCCACGTGTCGAGCTTGCGTTCCGTGAACCAGCAAAGCGAATCACGAAGACCAACAAAGTTAGCGGACAGACGGAGGCCCTAGATACGGTGGTCAACTGGAAAAACTCAGTCGCCAACGCATATGACGGTGAGAAGCTTCACTACCTATACCTCGATGAGGCCGGTAAGTGGGAGAATCCACTTGATATAAATGAGGTGTGGCGTATTCACCGCACGTGTCTGCTTGTGGGTAAGAAGATTGTAGGTAAGGCTATGGTCGGGTCAACTGTTAACCCACTCGACAAGGGTGGCGCAAATTACAAGAAACTTTATTACGACTCAGACCCCACCAAACGCAACGAGAACGGTAGGACGAAGTCTGGACTATATAAGATATTTATACCCGCATACGAGGCACTAGAAGGATTCTTTGACGTATACGGACTACCCATAATGGACGACCCTGATGAGCCTACGTTGACTATGGATGGAGACATCACGAGCATCGGAGCTAAGACGTATCTGTCTAACGAGCGAAAGGCGCTGATGCACGACCCATACGAACTCAACGAAGTAATACGTCAGTTCCCGTGGAGTGAGGAGGAAGCGTTCCGTGACTCAACGAAGAGCTCACACTTCAACGTCGGCAAGATATACGAGCAGTTGCAGCACAACAGAGAGATGTATCCGAGTCCAATCATCAAGGGAAACTTCGTATGGAAGGACGGAAAGCCAGACAGTGAGGTACTATGGAACCCAGACTCGAACGGACGATGGCTCGTGTCGTGGCTACCACCAGATGATATCCGAAACAAACGAAAGCACGAGTTCGGTAAGGTGTATCCAGCCAATGACTTCCTAGGCACCGGAGGTGTCGACTCCTATGACCTCGATAACACGATGGACGGTAGAGGTTCTAAGGGCGCGTGCCACCTTTACAATAAGTTCAATATGAGCTATCCGAGCAATATGTTCGTGGCTGAGTACGCCAACCGTCCGCCGTTGGCTAGGATATTCTATGAGGATGTACTTATGGCCGCAGTGTTCTACGGATATCCGCTACTCATAGAGAACAACAAGTACGGCATAGTACGATACTTTGAGTCTAGGGGATACGATGGTTACATTATGGATAGACCAGAACATCTGAAGCCTCCAGGCTCAAGTAGTAACGTGAAGACCAAGGGTATACCATCTAACTCTCAGGATGTCATACAGGCGCACGCACAGGCTATTGAAGCCTACGTACACGAACATATAGGTATTCACGCGGAGACTGGAGATTACGGAAGGATGTACTTCGATAGGACGCTCGAGGATTGGATTGGTTATAGAATAGACGACAGAACGAAGTTTGACTTGACCATCAGTTCAGGTCTGGCACTGCTTGCCGCACAGAAGGTAAAACAGGAGTCTAAGAAGGCTGATATGTCAAGTAAAGTGTTCCTTAGAAGGTTCAAGGAGATAACTCGCTAACCCACAATGTATTATTGGGTATATTTGCACATAAACTGGGGATAAAGAATCGGTATGGATAGTAACTACAACAAGCAGGGCAACTTCCCTGACCCTCTAGCTTCACCTGACGCGAAGGCTTCAAAGTCCTACGGGATGAAGTATGCTAAGGCTATTGAGTCGCAGTGGGGTCACACTGACGACCACGGAAGTATATTCCGCAAGCGACTCGACGAGTTTGAGCGCTACCGTGACTACGCGAACGGAACTCAGGATACTAAGATTTACAAGCAGATACTTAACTCGCTTGACCCAAACAATGGAGACGGTTCACTGCTCAACATTGACTGGTCACCAGTGCCAATCATCCCCAAGTTCGTTAAGATTGTCGTCAACAAGATTCTATCCAAGAACCCATACCCCAACGTTGAGGCAATCGACCCACTAAGTATCACTGAGAAGGAGCGCAAGAAGGCTGAGCTGAAGTTCAACGTAGAGAACAAGGATATGCTCCAGCAGGCTAAGATGGCCGGGCTAGAGGTAGGTGCTGAGATAGAGAGAATACCAGACACTCCCGAGGAGGCTGAGATTTTCCTTGAGTCAAACATCAAGACAAGCGCTGAGATTGCCGCACAGATTGCTGCTAACCTAACGCTTGAATGGAACGAATACAACCACACCGTACATCGTCGGGCAGTGACTGACCTAGTGAGCGTAGGTATGGGCGTTACTAAGAATGACTATGACCCCAACTATGGACTAGTTACAAAGTACGTAGACCCAGCATACTTCATTCACTCGTACACCGAGGACCCACTTATGAATGACCTCACGTACGCAGGACACATCAAGCGTATCACCATATCTGAGCTTCGCCGCCTAGCAGGTGACGACTTCACAGAGGAGGAGTACAGACAGATGGCTACGAACGTGCAGAACAAGTATGCCAACGACCCAAACAAACTATCTCACTCATACTACGACAGAAACCTACAGCGCACCATCTTCGGATACGATGAGTACATCGTTGAGGTTATGGACTTCGAGTTTCTATCAGTTGACGATGTGTTCTACGAGTCTAAGGAGTCTCGATTCGGCAACGTAGGATTCTACTACAAGGGTATGATGTATCAGCCACCCAAGGAGTCTGTGTTTGACCGCAAGCCAATACGTATGTCATTCGTTACCCTCTACGGAGGTAGCTACATTGTAGGTACGAACAAGATTTACGGATACGGTATGAAGAACAACCAGCCGAGAAACATCCACGACATCACCAGAACACGCCTGTCGTACAGCGCAGTCGCGGTTAATATGCGTCGGATGATTCCTAAGTCGATGGTTAGTGGTATCGTAGGATTCGCAGACCAACTGCAAATAACTCACCTGAAGATTCAGCAGTCCATCGCCAAGGCTAAGCCTGACGGACTCATCATCGACATCGAAGGGTTAGAGAATGTACAGCTCGGACAGGGCGGAGAACTTCAGCCACTCGAGATTCAAGACATATACGAGCAGACAGGTATCTTCTACTACCGCTCTAAGAACCCCGAGGGAGGATTCCAGAATCCACCGATTCGTGAGATTGGTAACGCAATCCGCAACATCGAGGCGTACGTAAATACGTACAACCACTACCTGCGTATGATACGCGACGCTACGGGAATCAACGAGGTCGTCGACGCATCTACTCCTAAGGGTGACGCACTGGTTGGTGTACGTCAGCAGGCCATCGAAGCTTCTAACAACGCCACATACGATATCACACACGCATCTATGATGCTCTACAAGAAGGTGGTCGAATATATCGTTAAGTGTGTACAGATTATGCCTCCTCAGTCGGTAATCTACCGCGTATACGAGAACGCCATCGGTAAGTCCAATATGGACGTGCTGGCATCGTTTAAGGACCTACCTATGTATAACTTCGGTGTACGTGTGGTTCCTGAGATGTCGGATTCAGACAAGGCATACTTGGAGGCTAACATTCAGCAGTCCATCGCTCAGGGAGAGATTGACCTTGAGGACGCTATGGCAATCCGCCGTCTTAAGGACGTAGACCAGGCAGAACAACTGCTGATAGTACGCCGTAAGAAGCGCATCAAGATGAAGCAAGACATCGCGGCTCAGAATAGCCAGATGCAGGCTCAGATGAATCAGCAGACGGCGCAAGCGTCGGCACAGGCTGAGGCGCAGACGGAAGAGGTTAAGGCTCAACTAGAACTCCAGAGACTACAGGCAGAGGCTCAGATTAAGATGCAACTACTCGAGAGAGAGTATCAGTTGAAGATTGAGCTAGCCAAGGCTGAGGCTGCGGCTCGTATGGAGGTAAATCAAGAAGATAGAGACTTCCGTATGGGTATCGAAAGCAAGCGCGAGCAGGCTAAGGACGAACGTGTGAAGAAGCAGGCCGTTGAGCAGTCTAAGCTAATCTCCCAGAGAAAGGGCGAGAGAGGCGAGTTGACAGACGAGGAGAATGACCTCCTAACGCAAATTCTTGGCAATCAATAAGTTGGTATATTTGCATTATGGCAGCCCAGATTAACTTAGATACCGCACAGAGAGTAGATATCACTTGTAGAAAAGGTGATACGTTCTCCCTTGAATTGACATTTAAGGATTCTGACGGTGTTGAACTAGACCTTACTGGATACGAGTGGAAGATTGATGTCAGAGAGACAGATACCTCGACATCGGTAATCTTAGAGGATGACCAGTTCACATACAGTGGTTCACCTGAGGGTTTACTTCGTATCTCAGCATCTGCTAACACTATGGAAGAGGTTGATGGAGGTATATACGTATACGACCTACAGAGCACAAACGCTGGGGCTGTGAAGACCTGGCTTTATGGAATCTTCAAAGTAAATGAGGATGTTACGCTATGAGTGATATAACTATAAATAGCGGAGAATCAATCAATGTAAGCGTAGGTCAGCCCACGCTACAGAATACCGTTGTCATACCAAGACCGACCACTTCGGTATCCGTTAAGGGTGTCACTGGCGGCGGAGCCGACGCACACTACTCACACACACAATCTACTCCCGAGTCAGTATGGGAGGTCACTCACAACTTGGGCAAGAAGCCTTCGGTAATCGTGGTTGACTCTGCCGATACTGTAGTGATGGGGGGGATTGAATACATAAACCTAAACTCTGTACGTTTAACCTTTGTCGGAGCCTTTAGTGGCAAGGCATACTTTAACTAATAACTATGGCTATTCTTTATCTATCGCCCATTAACCTTGGCAAGTTAGAGCTTCAGAACGCTCGAATCCATAACCTTGCCACCGCACCTGGCTCACCTGTAGCTGGTCAGATTTACTATGACACCGCAGCAAACACTATGTACTTCTGGAACGGAAGTGCGTGGGTTGACATCAAGGGTGACATTCAGCAGGTAGTCGCTGGTTCCGGTCTTACTGGCGGCGGTACTGGTGGAGCTGTTACGCTTGACGTAGGTGCTGGAACTGGTATCACCGTAACTACTGACGCTGTACAGCTTGACCTTGCTAACACCCGCAACGTAGACCACACGGGTCTCGACGTTATCGCAGGTGACGGTTTGACTGGCGGTGGTGAGCTTACTGGTGACGTAACCCTTAACATCGGTGTAACTGCTAATTCTGGTATTGAGCTTCTTGCTAACGGCATTCAGTTCAAGAACTACGCTAACCTTACCCAGTACAACATTATGATGTGGGGTCCCGGTGGACAGTTGGAGAACGCTCCGATTATCCGCACGGTAGACCTTGAAAACAACCCAACCATTACGATTCAGGGTAACCTCATCGTTACTGGAACAACGACGAGCATCAACTCCAACGAGGTTAACATCGGTGACAGCATCATCAGACTCAACTCTGACGAGACTGGAACACCTTCACAGAACGGTGGTTTTGAGGTTGAGCGTGGTACTGAGACCAACGTAAGCTTCGTGTGGGATGAGGCGGCAGGCCGCTTCACCACTGGAACGTCTAAGTTGCACGTAGGTGACGTAGAGTCAATCACTGGTCTTGACAACCAAGACTACTTCTTTATGTACCACAACGCCGTTGGCGAGACT
>Ga0222713_10002739_pt1 | contig 18582 bp, 15 predicted proteins | sample C33_649DmetaG_FD_165061 | JGI IMG/M metagenome (GOLD analysis project Ga0222713, IMG submission 165061) | Estuarine water microbial communities from San Francisco Bay, California, United States - C33_649D | ecosystem: Environmental > Aquatic > Marine > Unclassified | place: USA: California...
AACACCGTTGGTTGGTGAATCAGTGAGAGTGCTAAGTCGAGACGACGACGCATGCCACCCGAATATGTACCAACGCGACGATCTGCTGCAGCAGTCAAACCAACACGCTCAAGAAGTTCATCGGCTCGTGACTTCATCTTCGACTTTGGGATGGAGTACAACACGGCTTGCAAGCGCAACAATTCGACACCCGTCATCAACGGGTCGATGGCTGCGTCTTGTAGTGCAACGCCAATGCGCTGACGGACTTCGTTTGGATGTTTGGCTACATCGAATCCTGCAACGAATGCCTTGCCCGAAGTTGGGCGCAGCAGCGTGGTGAGCATGCGCACCACGGTGCTTTTTCCAGCGCCGTTTGGCCCCAAGAAACCGAATATTTCTCCGGCGTTGACCTGCAAATCAATACCGTTTACCGCCTCAACATCACCAAAATGTCGCACCAGGTTTTCGGCGACGATTGGCGCCATTGCTAAGGGTTCTGTCATACCCTCACCATAGATAGTTGGTTGAGGGGTAACAGTAGTTGGAGGAACTCAGCGGTGTTGTGAGATGGCAGTCCACACACGCTCTGGTGTGGCAGGCATGTCGATGTGACGGATACCCAAATGCGCAAGCGCATCGACAACAGCAGATTGCACTGCAGGGGTAGATCCAATCGTTCCCGACTCACCAATGCCTTTTGCTCCAAGAGGGTTGCGAGGGGTAGGGGTTTCCATATGGATTACTTCAAAACTCGGCAACTCGGCAGACGAAATGAATGCGTAGTCAGCAAGATTTGATGTGATGGGGTTTCCATCACTGTCGTAACGCACTTCTTCGAGTAGCGCTTGTGCTGCACCTTGAGCGATTCCGCCGTGGATTTGTCCGTCAAGGAGTAACGGATTCAACACTTTTCCTGCATCATCGCAGGCAACGTGGCGAATGAGTTTTACTTGACCGGTTTCGGTGTCCACTTCAACAACGGCAACGTGAGCACCGAATGGAAATGTCGGGCCTTGCGAGGCGTAGTCGGTTTCTTGTACTAAGCCACCATCTGCAACAAGTGCTGTTGAAAGATCCGCCCACGATTTTGCAACTGCTGGTGTGCCTGCAACATGAAACGCTGCAGCGGCCTTATCAAACACCACGTCTTCTTCGTTGGCTTCAAGTAATCGAGCAGCATGTTTGCGTGCTTGTTCGACTAATTCGCCAGCCGCAACAAAGACTGCGGTTCCACCAAGTTGCAACGAGCGTGAACCCATCGTTCCTCCGCCTTGTGGAACAAGATCGGTGTCGCCCCACACCACTTCAATGTTGTCCATGGAGATACCAGTTTGATCGGATGCAAGCATTGACCATGATGTGACATGGCCTTGACCATGCGGCGATGTTCCGGTGTACACAATTGCACGGCCATCAGGAGTGACTTCGATCTTGGCAACCTCACCTTTGCTTGCGCCCGCAGTGATCTCGACGTACACGCTTACTCCGATGCCCAATTGCTTCACATCGCCACGTGCGCGGCGCGCTGCTTGGTCTTTACGCAATGACGCGTAGTCGGCGGCTGCAAGCACGCGATTAAGCGACTCTTCGTAATCGCCAACATCGTAAATCTGCCCAATTGACGTTGCATGCGGCTCAAGGAACTTAGGAATGAGATTGATACGACGCACTTCGGCGGGATCCTTGCCAATTTCTGCGGCAAACATGTCCATCGCGCGTTCAATTGCTGCAGTTGCCTCAGGGCGACCCGCGCCACGATACGCAACAACAGGAGTGGTGTTCGTTGCAATCGAAGTTGTGCGCACCTCAATGTTTGGGATGTCATAGACACCCGATGCCATTGGGCGAGTCATGAATGGGGCAAGGATTGCACCGACATCTACCCATGCACCCGAGTCTTGCAAGACGTGCATTTGGTAGTCGGTGACTTTTCCTGCTTTGGTTCCACCGATGGTGACGTATTGGATTTGTGCTCGTCCGTGGCCAAGTGCAGTCATTGACTCACTACGGGTTTCGCGCCAGCGCACAGGTCGCCCGGCTGTTTTCGCGATAAGGCCGAGCAGGATCTCTTCGGGGTAGGCGCCAATTTTTGCACCGAAGCCACCGCCCACATCGGGGGTGATGACGCGGATTTGTTCTGCGTTCAGTTTATTTGAACCCTGCATCACGTCGCGTGCGCCTTGCGCATGTTGTGTACTGAGCCATTGCACGAGTCGACCGTTGCTATCCCATGCTGCAGCCGAGCCACGAACTTCAAGCGGGCAAGGGGCAACGCGCTGATTTACGAATCGGCCGTTGACAACAATTTCGCAGTTGGCGAACATCGTGTTGCCCGTATTGTCGGGCATGCCGAGTGCAGTGCTGTCAAACACCACATTGCTTCCACAGTCTTCGTAGATCAGTGTGGTGCTGGTCATTGCCTGTTCCATGTCGACAAGTGTCTCGAGCATGTCGTAATCGATGATGACTTTTTCTGCTGCGTCTTCGCCTTGATTAGCGAGTTCGGTGAGTACTACAGCGACAGGCTCACCAACATAACGAACCTTCCCACTGGCAAGAAGCGTTCGCTTGACGGCGGGATTGTATGTTGCTGCAACAGGTTCGAGTTGCAAATCTTGTGCGGTGTAAATAGCAACAACACCGGGGGACTGCAATGCATCGGATACATCAACGCTCAAAATGTTGGCGTGAGCAATAGTCGAACGAACATAGGTTGCGTGCAGGGCGCCGGCTAGCAGTGGTTCGTTGGTGAGGTCGTCTACGTACACGCCGCCCGTGGTGAGAAATTTTGGATCCTCTTTGCGTAGTACCCGATTACCAAGAATGCTTCCAGCCACAATTACTCCGTTCGCGTTGAATGAGTTAACGACAGGTTAGGGGTTGAACGGCTGAAGGGAAATTTCTCCCTGTGCAGCACGTTGCGCAGCCTCGAGACTGCGTACCAACATGATGGTGGACACGATGGTGTAGGGCCAGCGGTCGGGAAGCTCTGTCGACAGCGCAGGAAGATCCATCATTGGCAAGCGCCGTTCGTTGTATCGCAGATACCCCAGTTGGTTGCGAATTGCATCTTGAAGCCCTGCCTCGGTTTGCAGATACGTAACTTGATCCTGCAGGTTTTCGATGTCGTCTTCAAATTGGGCGTACTCTGCTTGTTTTTGCGCAAGTAGCGCACGTTGATTGACGAATGAACGAACCGGGAACACAAACAACGCGGTAACAAGGGCGAGCAGCACGATAACGGCGAATGGGGTGGCTGAAATTCGCGACTTGCGCCCACGGCGAAGATCGATATCTGCAATTGCCACGGCTCTATTCTGGCCTTGACCGATGGGGGATTTGTGTCATCCCGTCGCAATGCACCGTTACGAACGTGGAGCGAGCGCTGCCTTGCCCATGAATTGAGCCCTCGAGCCCAACTCTTGCTCGATGCGCAAGAGTTGGTTGTACTTGGCAACACGGTCGCTGCGCGCTGGAGCACCAGTTTTGATCTGACCGCAGTTTGTTGCAACCGCAAGGTCGGCAATCGTTGCATCTTCGGTCTCGCCACTGCGGTGACTCATCACGCTGGTGTAGTTGTTGCGTGATGCCAAGGCAATGGTGCTCAATGTCTCGGTCAGTGTGCCGATTTGGTTGACCTTGATCAGCACACTGTTGGCAACATGTTCGGTAATTCCGCGCTGCAAACGTGAAACATTGGTGACAAAGAGGTCGTCGCCCACAAGTTGAATCTTGTCTCCCAGTTTTTGGGTCAGCGTCGACCAGCCAGCCCAATCGTCTTCGGCCATGCCATCTTCAATTGAGACGATGGGGTATTTGCCGGCAAGCATTGCCCACCATGATGCAAGTTCATCACTCGACAACACTTTGCCTTCCCCTGTTAAGTGGTATTTGCCATCCTTGAACAGTTCGCTCATTGCTGGGTCGAGTGCGATTGCAATGTCTTTGCCTGGTGCAAAGCCAGCGGTCTCTATCGCTTCAACCAAAATGGCGATTGCCTCTTCGTTGCTTGCAAGGTTTGGTGCGAAACCGCCTTCGTCGCCAACCGCCGTTGCCATCTTGCGCTTATGCAAGATGGATTTCAATGTGTGGTACGTCTCAACGCCCCATCGCAGTGCTTCCGAAAATGATGATGCGCCGATCGGCATCACCATGAACTCTTGTAAGTCCACGTTGTTATCGGCATGAGCACCGCCGTTCAATACGTTCATCATCGGTACTGGCAGCACGCATGCAGCATCGCCACCCACCGACTTGTACAAGGGGAGTCCGCGTTCATTCGCTACAGCGTGTGCATTTGCAAGGCTGGCACCGAGTATCGCGTTGGCGCCAAGCTTGGACTTATTTGTTGTTCCATCTGCCTTCAGCATGATGTCGTCAATTGACTGCTGGTCACTGGCATCAGCACCAATGAGGGCTGCAGCGATTGCACCGTTGACATGGCCAACGGCATTTTGAACACCCTTGCCGAGATAGCGCTTTCCGCCATCTCGTAACTCAACTGCTTCATGTTCGCCTGTTGATGCGCCTGAGGGAACGATCGCTCTGCCACGTGCACCAGAACGCAACGTGATTTCCACTTCTACTGTTGGGTTTCCGCGTGAATCAAGAACTTCGCGACCCATTACCTGTTGGATAGTGCTCATATCTACACGCTAGTCAGCGCACAGTTGTGAAATTAATTTCGCGTTTTCGCTTCGTCCCACAATGCGTCAAGCGTGGCAAGGTCGGCAACATGCAAGTCGATGTTTCGCTCTGACGCCAATCGCTCTACAGACTCGAATCGTGAGCGGAACTTATCGCTGGCCTCACGAAGCGCAGTTTCTGCATCGTGGCCAAGGTGTCGCGACAGGTTGACAACACTAAACAGCAGGTCGCCAAGTTCGAGGCGGATCGCTTCCGTGCTCTCGTTCAATCGCAGTGCTTCACGAATCTCTGCTGACTCTTCACGAATTTTGTCAAACGCACCGTCTGCATTTGGCCAATCAAAGCCAACATCGGCTGCGCGCTTTTGCAGCTTGGTTGCATACGACAACGCTGGCGCTGCCTTTGCTACACCACTAAACACCGAGTCCGATTTTGAATCGTTGTCTTTTCGCTCTTGTCGCTTCACTTCGTCCCATGTCGAGACAACCTCATCGGCACTGTGAGCCACGGTGCTGCCAAACACGTGTGGATGTCGTCGCACGAGTTTGTCGTGGATGCTGCGAGCGACATCAGCAAATGTGAAGCGTCCTTCTTGCTCGGCAATGGTGGCATGAAACTCCACCTGATACAGCAGGTCGCCCAATTCTTCAATGAGTGCTTCATCGGTTGATGGATCATCTGGGTCGAGTTCGTTCAATGCATCGACTGTTTCGTATGCCTCTTCAAGTAAGTGCTTAATCAGGCTCTGATGGGTCTGTTCGATATCCCATGGGCATTGCTCGCGTAATGTGCGCGCGAGTTGGTGCAGTTTCACCATTTCTGCGGCTATCGGTTGCGCCAGTTGCGGAATGTACAACGTGGTGAGATGGTCGGGCGAAAGCGCACGATCAAGTTCTTGCCATGTGGTGTGCTCGAGTCGTTGATCCTCTAATCCAAGATGATGAAGAAGAACAATCGGCTCATTGCCAACTGCTTCGTCAAATGCAAGCTTGACATCGGAGAGCACCCAGTCTGCGTGCACTTGAGCAACGAGTAACGGTCCTCGTTCATTTGCTGCTTCGATCGCAAATCGATGACCGTCAATCAGTCGCACTCCAGAATTAACGGGGTCGATCCCCAGTGCTTCCCAAGCAAGATCGAGGAAACTTAGCGCTGGTAGAACGGTGACAGTGATGCGGTTGTCGGCACGGAGTTGAGCCACGCTCGTTTCGAGAATGAGCGGCGATCCTGGCACCGCATACAGCACTTCTCCGTGTTGAAGTGCTGCTGCAACAACAGCTTCGGTGATGGCTGCATACACATCGTCAAAAGATGGAAGTGCTTCGTACAGTTCATCAAAGCTGTGAGCGTGTGGCAGCAAGTCAGCAGTTGGATGCTTGCGTGTTCGCAAAAACTGGTGGGGGATGGTTGCTATTGCCTCAAGTGTTGCTTGTGTAACGGTGTTACGTGGTCCTGGACCAAGCCCAACGATGGTGACACGGCCGACCGGAATGTGATCGCCCATTGTTGCGCGGCTTACAGATCGACGATTCTTCCGGTTGCTGTATCCCAGCGACCGTATTGCGAAGCAACATCAACTGGTGTTGTTGCCAAATATCCGGTCATCAACATTTCGCCAGGAGTTTTTGACAACAAGAACTGCAATGATGCTTTGATGTCGTCAAATGGACGAATCAAGATGACGTGATAACCAAAACTTGACTTAACCGGACCAGTTGGTACACCAACTTTGGCGCCGAGTGCACCAGCGGTGAACGCAGCATCAAACTGTGACTGATAGTCGGTAAGCAAAATGCAGTCTCCATCGACTGAGCCAAGGATGCCACCGGTTTCTGCAGCGTTTGGTTCGGTGCTGTATTTGCCCGCGAGTTCTTTGAAGTTTCCGCCATCGTTCAATAGATCAATGACTTCTCGGGCAGTTGCTTCTTCTTCGACCAAAATGTGCTGTGCGCATACTGCACCAAGAGATACAGGTGCTTCGTTGTACATGGACTTGATCTCGGCAGCGGTTGGAGCCTTGACGCGGGATAACGCTAGGTCGCCACTATTGAGACCAATGATCAGTTGCTTCAACTCTTCGCCAAGCGTGTCATATCCGGCATCTTGTGACACCTGATCAATCACGGTTTGCGTATCTTCATCGGTGATGTTGATCTTGAACTTGGCAAGAATTTGTGTGGTGGCTTCACCGCGAATCATTGCGGCAAGCACCGACCGTGTTGCATCCATTGGGATGACACCAGCCTGCAGTTCGATCTGGCCGGCTTCGGAAAGCTGGGTGAGTGTTACCTCGAGTGTTTGCTGGTTAACGCCAGTGCCATTAACAGTGGCGGCGCTGGTGTCGGCTGAATCTCCGCACGAAGCAAGGAGTAACGCGGCGGCGCAAACACCACCTGCAAAACGAAGAACCGATGTGGGGGTGCGTGACATTTCGTTAAGCCTAGTTCTCGTCAATCAGTTCCTGCAGGAACGACACGAGATAATCGACCACACCGTTGTCAATCTGCTTCGTATTCTGCGAGCGGGCAAGTGTGACTGTTAATTGCTTCGTCTGCTCGTTCCAGTCGCTGTTTTTTGCCAGTCGAGTTAACCGCATCTGTTGACTTGCTTTCAGCGTAATCGGCAGCATTTTTGCTCGGCCATCGGCCACAACGAGTTCGCGTAAACCAACGCGATGACACTCTGCTCGCAGTTCACCTACTGTGATCAGCGCAAGAGCCGGCTCGGGTAGTGGGCCGTAGCGGTCGATCCATTCGTTGCGGATGTCTGCCACATCGGCATGAGTAGTGACAGATGCGAGTCGTCGATACGCATCAAGACGCGACTCTTCCTTGGACACATAATCGGTGGGGAGATAGGCGTTTGTTGCAACATCGAGTTTGAGTTCGGGAACAATCGGCGCAACTTCTTCACCCTTCATTTCCGAAACCGCTTCGGTCACCAATTGGCAATACAGGTCGTAGCCAACTGCTGCAATGTGTCCGCTTTGTGCTTCTCCCAACAAGTTTCCTGCGCCACGAATTTCTAAGTCGCGCATCGCGATCTTGAAGCCGCTTCCCAGTTCGGTTGCCTCGCCGATTGTTTTTAGGCGTTCGTATGCATCCTCGGAAAGAACTTTGTTGCGCGGGTAGAAAAGATAGGCATACGCGCGAGATCCGCTGCGACCAACGCGGCCTCTGATCTGATGCAACTGTCCTAGCCCGAGCAAATCTGCACGCTCTACGACCAACGTATTCACGGTTGGCATGTCGATGCCGCTTTCGATGATGGTGGTGCACACCAAGACATCAAACTTGCCTTCCCAGAAGTCGATGACAACTTGTTCGAGTCGGCCTTCATCCATCTGGCCATGTGCAACTGCGATCCGTGCCTCGGGAACAAGATCGCGCAACTCTTGTGCTCGTTGTTCGATACTGGCAACTCGGTTGTGCACCCAGAACACTTGGCCATCGCGCAGTAACTCACGGCGGATTGCTTCGGTAGCAACACGGTCGTCTTCTTCGCCAACAAAGGTGAGGATGGGCTGGCGATCGGCTGGAGGTGTTTGCAGCAAAGAGAGATCGCGAATTCCAACGAGGCTCATCTCGAGAGTGCGCGGAATTGGGGTAGCAGTCAGTGTGAGCACGTCAACATTGGTCTTGAGTTTCTTCATTGACTCTTTGTGTGAAACACCAAACCGTTGTTCTTCGTCAACAACAAGTAACCCGAGATCTTTAAAGTTGACACCCTCTTGCAGTAGTCGGTGAGTGCCAATGACGCAATCGATCTCGCCACTTGCAACACCGGCAAGCACCTTCTTTGCTTGGGCATTGGTCAAAAAGCGTGAAAGTGATTCGACGCGAATGGGGTAGCCCTGAAAGCGATCGGCAAATGTATTTGCGTGTTGTGATGCAAGCAGGGTCGTGGGAACGAGTACCGCAACTTGCTTGCCATCTTGGATGGCTTTAAACGCTGCCCGTACAGCAACTTCGGTTTTACCGAACCCGACGTCACCACACACCAAGCGATCCATCGGAACATTGCGTTCCATGTCGCCTTTGACCAATTCGATTGCAGTTCGTTGGTCGGGGGTTTCGACAAACGGGAACGCGCCTTCCATTTCGTGTTGCCATGGTGTGTCTTGGCCGAATGCATGACCTACGGCATTGATGCGCTTCTGGTACAACACCACAAGTTCCTGGGCGATTTCGCGCACTGCCGAGCGAACCCGTTGCTTGGCGCGTGCGAAATCGCTGCCACCCAAGCGATGCAATGTGGGTGACTCGCCACCAATATATTGTCGAACCGCATCGATGTGATCGGTGGGTACGTACAACTTGTCGCCGTCTTTGTATGCAAGAAGCAAGTAGTCGCGTTCGGATCCGCCAATGGTGCGCTTCACCATTCCTTCGTATTTGCCAACGCCGTGATAGTGGTGAACGACATAGTCGCCGGGTTTGAGGTCTTGAAATACCGATGTGGTGTCTCGTTTACGAACACGTGGTTGGCGGTGTGTGCGTCGTCGACCGGTGAGGTCAGTTTCGGCGATTACCGCCAATTTCACTTGGGGTAATGAGAATCCGTTGTGCAGCGGAGCAACAACAATGGTGGTTCCTGGTGCAGTGAGGTCGGCTTCTTGGTGTTCGCTCAGATCGCGTACAGCTACTCCATGTTGTGAGAACACTTCAGTAAGTCGTTTCGCCGAGCTTGTTCCCTCTGCGGCAATGACTACCGTCCACTTGTCGGAAATCAGTTGTTGCACTCGAAGTGCAGTTGCTTCTGCGTCACCAGAAGCAGGACCCCATCCAGTTGATTGAACCGTTGGGGCATCGAGTGCTTCGAATGGAAGTGAAAGAGATAGTGCATTGAGCGATTGCGAAGGCCCAAATAGGCGGTCGATATCGAGATGTAGTCGTGGAAATGTTTTCTCTGCATCGCGTGCCCACGTTGATGCCAATGCTCTTGCTAGGTCATCTTCTTCTGCAAGCAAATCGGCTGCGCGATCGCGCATCCGTTTTGGGTCAACAAAAATGAGTTCGCTTGCTGGCGGCAACACATCGGTGATGAGTTGCTCGTGATCAATGAGCCAGGGAAGCCAACTTTCCATACCGTCGAAATTTGCGCCGTCGGCAAGCCTGTCCCATTGTTCGCGTCCCCATGGTTCACTTGCTACAAGTGATCGAGCGCGATCACGCACTGTTTCGTCAAGTTGCAGTTCGCGTGCCGGAAAAATGTGCGTGCGTGCAAGATCATCGGTACTGCGCTGATCATTGACATTGAAGGTGGTGAGACGATCCACTTCATCGCCCCACAAGTCGATGCGAATTGGGGTATCTGCGGTGCTGGGAAATACGTCGATGATCGAGCCGCGTCGTGCAACTTCACCGCGATGTTCCACGATTTCTTCGCGGCGATATCCGTCATGCACCAATTTGGCAAGCAACTGTTCAGAGTCAATTTCATCACCAGGCGTAATGGTGATCGGTTGCAGTGTTGTTGCGCCAGGCCCAAGTTTTTGCAGTAACGCGCGAACCGAACCAATTACGACCTGTGGCGGATTATCACTTCGTAATCGCCACAACACGTGAAGGCGACGCCCCATGGTCTCGACGCTTGGACTGACGCGCTCGAATGGCAACGTTTCCCACGCAGGAAACAACAGTGCGCTTTCTGCTCCAAGAAACTGCACAATGTCGTCGTGCAACAGTTGTGCAGCGGTGCCCGTTGGCGCAGCAACAATCAGCGTTGAGCCGGGTGACCGTGCGCTCAGCGCAGCAATGATTGCTGCTCGTGCCTGCTCGGAGCACGCCAGTATCGAGTTGCGTCCACCGATTGCAGCAAGTGCGGGCTCCTGAGAAGCGCGTATCGCGATGTCGTGCAACAACATGGGGATTGCGACTATCGGCCGTTGATCTGTTGCATTGCGGCTTGTGCGCCTAGGGCAAGAATCAACGCAACAGCATCGGCTGCAACACCAACAGCGATATCAAGCACGGTGCGTTCATTGGCTGGCACACGCGACAGCACATGATCTGCGCCATCTTCTTTTGATGGAGGCTTGCCAACTCCAATGCGCACGCGAACAAAATCTTGCGTCTTGAGGTGTGACGAAATGCTGCGCAAACCATTGTGCCCTGCAAGCCCTCCACCAATTTTAATTTTGACAACTCCAGGTTCGAGATCGAGTTCGTCATGGACCACGATGATGTGTGTTGCATCATCGATTGCATATCTGCGGGCGAGTGGGCCAACTGCGTTGCCCGACTCGTTCATAAATGTGGTGGGCATTGCCAGAACAAATCGTTGACCATCGTTGTTGATCTCGGCAACAAGTGCGCGATCGCGCGATGACTTCATTGAGGCATTGAAACGCGAAGCAAGAAGTTCGATGGCATCAAAGCCAACATTGTGACGGCTGCCTTCGTATTTTCGACCGGGGTTGCCTACGCCTACAACGAGTGCGCTGTAAGGAGTACCTCGCCGCTCGTGTCGCTCACCGCGACCGAACAGCGCCATACGAGTTAGGAAGCGGCTGGCTTGTCGCCGGCAGCAGGAGCACCGGCTGCCGGAGCTTCACCAGCTTCGGCTTCACCAGCTACAGCGGCTGGCTTGTCAACTTGTGTGCTGGTGACCAATACGGTGACGACAACCAAGTCTGGGTCGGACACTGCGGTAACACCCTTTGGCAACGTGATGTCTTCCATGCGGATAATCGTGTTCATGTTCATGTCGGTGACATCGATCACGATTTCGTTTGGAATGTTGTTTGCTGCTGCACGAATTTCAATGCGGTCAACTGCTGGGTCAACAAGTCCACCTTCTTGGACAACTGCTTTTGCTGTTCCGGTGAGGTGAATTGGCACCGACATCACAATTTCCTTCGAGAGGTCGATCTGCATGAAGTCAACATGGCTGACGTTGCGCTTCACTGGGTCGCGCTGCATGTCTTTAACGATTGCTGGGAACTTCTTGTCGTCAACAACCAACTCGAGAATGGTGTTGGTTCCTGCTGGGCCCGACAATGCGATGCGCAAATCACGACGCTCAACAGTGATGGACACGGGTGTCATGCCTGCTCCGTAGATGACCGCAGGAATGTGGTCGGCTCCGCGCAAACGACGTGACTCTGGGCTTCCAGTCGTGCGGCCAACGTTGGTATTCAATGTGGTGGTCATGTTCAAAACTCCGTACTTACGTAGTGAAAATCAGCAGATACAACGGCTGGTCAGTGTACAGCCGCCCAGGCCCCATCCGAGCAGGCGATTATGACTGGTTTTCGCCGTCAAACAGGTCGCTAACGCTGGTTTCGTCAAAGACCGCAGACAGCGCATCGGCAAGGATTTTGGCCACAGAAAGCACTTCGATCTTGGCGATTCGTTTTTCTTCTGGCAACGGCAAGGTGTTGGTCAGGACCACGCGTGTGATGGGCGAGTTCTCGAGGCGCTCGATTGCGGGGCCAGAAAGCACACCGTGTGTAGCCATTGCCCACACTTCTTTGGCGCCACGGTTCATCAGCAATTCGGCGGCACTGACAATGGTTCCACCAGTGTCAATCATGTCGTCGGTGAGGATGCACAAGCGTCCTTCAACTTCACCAATTACTTCTTTAGCAACTGCAACGTTGGCGGTGTTCTTTGGACGACGCTTGTTAATGAATGCCACGTCTGCGTTCATATCGGCAAGGTGCTGTGCAAAACGTTCGGCAACTTTTACGCGACCTGCGTCTGGAGAAACAATCACTACGCCGTCGCGCGCGTTTGAGCGAACATACTTTTCGAGAACTGGGATTGCCGTGAGGTGATCAACCGGGCCTTCGAAGAATCCTTGAATCTGGCCGCTATGCAAGTCGATCGAAACCATGCGCTTCGAACCAGCAGCTTTGAACATGTCGGCAATCAGGCGAGCAGTGATTGGCTCGCGGCCTTCTGCCTTGCGGTCTTGGCGGGCATATCCGTAAAACGGGCACACCGCAGTGACGCGCTTGGCCGATGCGCGATACGCGGCATCAATCATGATTAGCTGTTCCATGATGGAGTCGTTCACGCTGCGACCATCGTGTCCGCAATGTGTTTGCATAATAAACACGTCACCACCGCGAACTGATTCGCTGAATCGCGGCCGTAACTCGCCGTTTGCAAACTCAACAATGTTTGCTTCACCAAGTTCAACTTCTAAATGTTGTGCTACTTCTTGCGCAAGAGTCGGGTGAGTGCGACCCGTGTACAACGCCATTCGTTTCGTGGTGACCTTGTCAATTGTTTTGTTCACGAGGCCCCCTCAAGAAATATGTCGGCGATTTCATGTGCCAGCATAGATCGCGAGGCCGATTCGGCTTTCTTCGCAAAGTTTTATGAGTTCCGGGGAGAGGACTCGAACCCCTATATACGGGACCAAAACCCGTTGTCCTGCCATTGAACGACCCCGGAGAGACGGCATTACGGTACTCAATCTAATTGCCGTTTGCTGATTTGGTCACTATTCCCGCTAGCGTGTCGTCCGCTATGGGTTCACTTGTAAAACGTCGTCGTAAGCGGATGCGCAAAAAGAAGCACAAGAAGATGCTTCGTCGTACCCGCCACCAGCGCCGCAAGTAACCCAGTTTTCGCCCCTCGCCAGTGTTTTACACCGGGCGGGTTTGGGTGACAACGACGGTTGCTTCGCTTAACGCTTCATGTATGCGTGGATGCACACCGTCTAACCACCACGTAGCTCCGCTTCCTGCCAGTACAGGAGTCTGCCCACTTGCCTCACGTATCCGATCGCGCCAGATCGCCAATCTTGGTTCGACTGCAATTGCTGCGGGTTCTAAATCGTTTGGGCCATCGTGGCTTACGGTAAGTGAGTCAAATGCTGCATACACCGCAGGTGTCGCCACACCAAAAGGTGGAACGACCAACGTGATGTGGCGCGATACGTAAGGCAGTGGCTCAAGAATTTCGCCGATGCCAGTGACGCGAGCGTGACCACCGTGAATGCAAAACGCAATGTCGGCACCGAGTCGCGAAGCGGCAACGAGGTCGGTGTAACCCGCCCAACGAAGAACTGCTGCTGCATCGGACGACCCACCACCAAGGCCGCCACCATGTGGAATGTGTTTCTCGATATGAATGTGAGCAGTTTTTCCTGCAAGTTGCAATGCACGCAACACAAGATTGTTGTTGTCTGTTGGAACACCGTCGGCAAAGGTGCCACTCACCGACATTCCGGTTTCGCCTTCGGTAATGGTGAGTACATCATGCAACTGAAGTGACACCATTTCGGCGTCAATGAAATGAAATCCATCTTCGCGCACGCCGGTGACTTTGAGTGACAGTGTGAGTTTCGCTGGAGCAATGATGTGGGTCATGTCAGGCTTCCTGAGTTGCGATACACAGTCTGCCCCATGCGGCAACATCGAGTTCTTCTGCGCGCGACTCGGGCGAAACTCCGGCAGCAGCAAACTGCGCCGGAGTAACCATGGTGGATAAACAACGACGCAGCATTTTGCGGCGTTGCCCAAACCCTGTTCGCACAAGTGCAAACAGTTTCTGTGGGTCGACACCTTCAACAGCAGGTGTTGCCTTGCGGCGAATGTCCACCATTGCTGACGACACATTTGGTTTTGGCAGAAACACCGTTGCTGGAACGTCGGCGGCAATGAATGCGTCGGCCCAATAGGCGATTTTTACGCTGACGGCTCCGTATGCGGGGGTGCGCGGTTTGGCCACGAAACGTTCAGCGACTTCTTTTTGCACCATCACCAGCAGATGGTCAACGGCTGGTGCGCCATCAAGCAAGTCGGCAACGAGTGGTGTGGCCACGTTGTAGGGAAGGTTGGCAATGACGTGCCATTTGGCAGAGCGCGCAACAAGAGGACGCCAATCCAGATGCATTGCATCGGCGTGAATTACTTCAACGTTTGGCAGGTGTTTTACAACATCGCGCAACACTTCGACAACGCCATTGTCAATTTCAACAGCCACGATGTGTGCACCCGTTTCGGCAAGTGCCAACGTGAGCGATCCGAGCCCTGCGCCAATTTCAAGAACGAAATCATCGGGGCCGACATTGGCGAGGCGCGCAATCTTGCGCACGGTATTTGGGTCGACAAGAAAGTTCTGGCCAAATGCTCGCCGAGGTGCGAGACCGTGTTGCGAAAGCAGTTGCGAAATGTCGTTGTGTGAGTGCGTCACCAGGTGATCTTTACAGGAATTGGCGCATCAATAAGATCTGCAAGCTGCGTGAATTGCGATGAATGCATTTGCAATGTGACACCAGCCGGAACGTTGACACCGAATGCACTCGTGCATTTAACGGAGCGTCCGTTGTTGATATTGGTGATGGTCAATTGCACTCCTACGGGAGTCATAGGTGAAAAGCAAACAGGCCGCGATGAGTAGCCGTATTCGGTGAACGTTGCTTTACCCGTTAGTGAGTTTCCACTTGACGATGGATAGGCAACCGCTGCAGAACCCGTTGGGGCGATGGGTGGCGGACCACCAAGGATGACCGATTCGGGGATATCTACTTCGATTACAGGCGGAACGGTTGTGGTGGTGGTTGTTGTGGTTGAGCCACCAGCACCCACACCAAAAGAAACAATAGTGAGTGCCATCAATGTGAAGACGGCCAACGCCCCAATTCGACGACGTTCGTAAACCGATAGAACCACTGGCTAAACGCTACGGAGCAATGCCAGGAAACGCAAGGCAAGCATTGCGCGTGGTGTGTTGCGCGAATTGGGCAACAGCCTGTCCGCGCAGGTCGGCGATGTATGTGCCAACGATTGGTACGAGTGCTGGTTGATTTGGTTTTCCACGATGCGGAATTGGTGCAAGGAACGGTGCATCGGTTTCGAGCAGCACGTGATCAATTGGGCACCATTGTGCGGCGCGGCGAACATCATCAGCGGATTTAAAGGTGACAATGCCACTGAATGACAAATATGCACCACGCTCAACGCATGCGCGAGCCTCGGCTTCATCGCCGGTAAAGCAATGAAAAATGGTTCGCTCTGGCATGCCCTCGGCATCGAGCACATCAAATGTGTCTTGCCACGCACTGCGTGTGTGAATCACAAGCGGCAGTTTGTGTTCATGCGCTAACTGAATTTGTGCGGCAAATACTTCGCGCTGCACATTGCGATCGGAGTGGTCGTAGTAATAGTCAAGACCACATTCGCCAATACCGACAACCTTTTCTGATCCAATGAATGGCGTGACGGTATCGAGGCCGTTCTTGGCATCGTGTGGGTGCAAGCCAACCGTTGCCCACACGTTGTCGTGCTGTGAAGCAATGGAAATGGCTTGTTGTGTGGTGTCGGCATCGGTGCCGATCACAATCATCTTGCTGACGCCAACTTCGCGCGCTGCAGAAATTGCGTCTACTTGTCCGCCTGGAATGTTCTCTTCATACACATGGCAGTGGGTGTCGATCCACTCAAGTGTTGTGCTCATACGTATTGAACCTAAACCGTCAGTCGGGGGAACAATGGTTGGCCCTTCACGACCTGGGTGCCACCTGTGTATTGACCCCACTTGGTGTCTGCATTAATTCGCAAGTCGGTGATGTTGCCGGTGAGTCCGATGCGATTCCAAATTTCTTGTGTCGTCGTGGGCAAGGCAGGGTTAGCCAAAATGGTGACGATGCGCAGTGCTTCAAGTGCATCACCCATCACGGTGTTCACCGCGTCGCCTGGCTCCATCTTCCATGGTTCGTTGTCTTCGAGATATGAGTTGGTTGCACCAATCAATTTCCATGTTGCTTCAAGAGCCTTGCTTGGTTGCACCGAAGCCCACGCTTGCGAAGTTTCTGCAACTGCAGTCGCTGCAATTTCTGCAAGGGGACTGTTTGCAGATGACGCAGGGCCAATGCCGCCGCACTTCTTTTCAACAACCGTTGCAACTCGCGCAGCCAAGTTGCCCAAGTTGTTTGCCAAGTCGCTGTTAAATCGCTTGATCAATCCTTCATCGCTGAAGTCGCCATCGTTGCCATATGTCGTTTCGGCCAACACGTAGTAACGGAAGCCATCAACACCCACAACATCAATAAGGTCGAGCGGGTTCACCACATTGCCCGTGGTTTTGCTCATCTTTTCGCCATCAACAAGCAGCCAGCCACCAACAGCCCAGCCTTTCGGCGGTTCGATTCCTGCGCTCATCAACATTGCTGGCCAGTACACACAGTGAAAACGAATGATGTCTTTACCGATGAAGTGGTAATCAACGGGCCAGTTTTCGGCAAATGCTGTGTCGTCGGTGCCGTAACCAACTGCAGTGATGTAGTTGGCAAGAGCGTCGAACCACACGTACGCAACGTGTGATGGATCCCATGGAAGTGGGATTCCCCATGTGAGGGTTTTGCGGCTAACTGAGAAGTCGTGCAAACCGCCCTTAATAAAACCAATCACTTCGTTCATGCGGAAGCCTGGAGTAATCGCGTTCGGGTGATCCTCGTACCATTTCAATAAGCGATCTTCGAAACGCGACAGGCGGAAGAAGTAGTTTTCTTCTTCGACGTATGTGGTGGGCTGCATGTGAATAGGGCACTTGCCGTCAACGAGTTCTTCTTCAATGAAGTACGCCTCACATGCAACGCAGTACTGACCGCGGTACATGTCGGCTTCAATGTCGCCCGCGTCGTAGCACGCCTGCAACAACTTCTTTACGCCAGCTGCATGGCGTGGCTCGGTGGTGCGAATGAAATCGTCATGTGTGATGTTGAGCCGATCCCAGGCCTGAGCAAACAATGGGGCAATTGAGTCGGCAAACTCTTTTGGCGAAACGCCGGCAGCGTCTGCGGCCTGCTGAATCTTCAAGCCGTGTTCGTCGGTGCCCGTAAGCAAGTGCACATCATCGCCAAGCAGGCGGTGCCAGCGCGAAACGGCATCAGCCACGATGGTGGTGTACGCGTGACCCAAGTGCGGTTTGGCGTTGACGTAATAAATAGGGGTCGTCGCGCCGAACTTTGTCACGTATCCACACTAATAGTCTGACAAGGTGACTTTTGCCTTTGATTTAGCAACAGCAGTGACAAATGCACGCGATGGCGTGTACCAGGGTGCAGTGCACGACGGTTGGGATATTCGCGGTAACGCAAATGGTGGATATGTGATGGCACTGCTTGCGAGTGCAATGCGCAGTGCTGCCAACAGGCCCGATCCAATTTCAATCACGTTGCATTATTTAGCGCCGCTACCACCAGGAGATTTTGAGATTCATACACAAGTGGTGAAACAGGGTCGCAGGTTCACCACGGTAAGTGCATCAATGATCTTTGGCGGGCGAGAAGCGGTTCGGGCAATTGGTGCATTCGGTGAAGCACCTGCAGCGGACAACGGATTACAACATCATGGAACTGCTCTCAGCGACATCCCTTCGTTTGAAGATTGCAAACGCAGGACAGCAGAAGGCGAAAACATTCCACTTGCGCTGATGAGCAAACTCGATTTGCGACTGCACCCAGACGATCGCGGATTTGCCATTGGTCAACCAAGTGGCGTGCCGATTATTCGTGGGTGGTTTGCTTTTGCCGACGGTCGACCAAACGACACATTGTCTGTGCTGCTTGCTGCCGATGCATTCCCGCCACCGGTGTTCAACTTGCTTGCAGTGCCAGGTTGGGTGCCAACGGTGGAGTTCACTGTGCATATGCGTGCAGTGCCCGCACCAGGCCCATTGCGTTGCGAATTTACTGCAAAGGAAATTCAAGGCGGAATGTTTGAAGAAGACGGAATTATGTGGGACGAAAATGGAGTGCTTGTTGCACAATCACGACAGATTGGTTTGATTCCGCTCTGATCGCTATTTGATCATGAGCGCAAGTTCGTACACTTTGCGCTTGGGTGCTCCATATTTCGCAGCAACGCGCGCGGCGGCATCTTTCTTGCTTGCACCGCTGTTCAGCTCATCGCGCAACGCTTGATTCAGTTCATCATCTGTTGGCGGTGCCGGTGGCTTTGCGCCTTCAAGAACAATCACATATTCACCGCGCGGT
>Ga0222713_10002746_pt1 | contig 18538 bp, 19 predicted proteins | sample C33_649DmetaG_FD_165061 | JGI IMG/M metagenome (GOLD analysis project Ga0222713, IMG submission 165061) | Estuarine water microbial communities from San Francisco Bay, California, United States - C33_649D | ecosystem: Environmental > Aquatic > Marine > Unclassified | place: USA: California...
CCAAACTCATTCTCTCATCCAGAAACAGAGAATCCTTATATGTGGTAAAAAGTAATTGTACGATCAACCCTCTTGATATACATGTACTCCCGCTCGACCTTGAAAACACCGCCTCCTTAAAGGAAGCAACTGCCTCAGCAATCAAAATATTTAATAGAGTTGATTTAATTATCCATTCTGGAGGTGTTAGCCAGCGTTCACTGGCGCTCGAAACTAATCTAGACGTGGCACAAAAAATCATGAACATCAATTTTTGGGGAACTGTAGTACTTACTCAGAGCATTTTACCCTCCATGATATCCCATAACACCGGTCATATTGTTATAATCAGTAGTCTGGTTGGAAAATTCGGAACAAAATTTCGTTCGGCTTACTCAGCATCTAAGCATGCGCTGCATGGATATTTTGATTCATTAAGAACAGAAATAGACCCTAAAATAAAGATTAGTATTATTTGCCCAGGTTTCATTAAAACAAAGGTCACTATTAATGCATTAACTGAAGATGGAACCAAACAAAATAGTATGGATGATGCCCAGGCCAATGGTATGCCAGCAAATCAATGTGCCTTAGAAATAATTAAGGCTATTCAATCAGAAAAAGAAGAAGTCTATATAGGCGGAAAGGAAAAATACGCCGTACTACTAAAAAGATTTTTGCCAGGCCTATTCTCTAAAATTGTACGTAAAGCCAAAGTTACCTAATTCATTAACTTGAATGATCGGCAATTACCTTCCATTGGCCCTTGATTTTTTTTACAAGTAAGGTGAAATATCCCTTGGGTTCATCGTTTTCTCTCTTTAAATGCCATGCGCCAAGTACAAATGCATGATCTGCAGCTATCATTTTTATTTCTTTAATATCAAAGCTTAAATAACCCATCGCTGATTTGTTGGGGTAACTCTTTTTATAATTTTTAAGGGTATTATTCCAGCCATATTGAGGACCGCTTTTTCCAACAAAAAGTAATGAATCTGACTGATTATAGCCTTGCATATATCCATTCAGGTCTCCTCTGTTCCATGCCTGTCTTTGGTCTTCAAGCAGTTTAAGAATTAAGTCGCTTTGGCTCCTTTGAGCAAACAAATTGATAGCAAACACAAAGAATAACGAGGAGATAACTAATTTTTTCATGTCTAAAAATAAAGTTTTAAGAGAACATTTATAAAGTATCTGAAAATAGAGCACTCAAGCAGAATCTTCTCAACCCTTTATTTGACACATCCTTAACATTAATAGCCGTTTAAACCTTTAACTTTAACCTTTCAAAAATCAAAGAAATCAGACTAGATGCGGGGACATGCATTTTCAAAATTTATTCCGAATGAGCTTCCAAAAGGAGGCTTTGATGAATTATTGAAGCTATTTCTCGAGCTGTTGAATTACACAGCAGGTGATGCGAATGAGGCTATTGCTTGGCTAAACGAACTAGACAAACAGTACAAACTCACAAATGATGAGTATGGAATGGGCGATTTCATTGATGACCTCAAGAAGAAAGGCTATTTGGGTGATGACGACAAAAACCCCGGCGGTTTCAAAATAACTTCAAAAACTGAACAAAGTATCAGAAAATCGGCACTCGAAGAAATTTTTGGACAGCTGAAAAGATCTGGAAAGGGAGGCCACAACACTAATATTTCAGGTATCGGTGAGGAGAAAAATGCAGACAGAAGAGAGTATCAATTTGGCGATAGCCTTGACCAAATCGACATGACCGCATCTATTCACAATGCACAGATCAATCATGGCATTGGTGATTTTTCAATGACCGAAAAAGATCTTGAAGTTGAAGAAAAAGACTATAAAACCATTACTTCTACAGTACTGATGATTGACATTTCTCATTCCATGATTTTGTACGGAGAAGATAGGATAACCCCCGCAAAAAAAGTAGCGATGGCACTCGCAGAACTAATCAGAACTAAATATCCAAAAGATACCTTAGACATTGTTGTATTCGGCAATGATGCCTGGACCATTACCATAAAAGAACTGCCTTATTTACAGGTAGGGCCATATTATACCAATACTTATGCAGGTCTGGAACTTGCCGTCGATTTATTAAGGAGAAGAAAAACTCATAATAAACAAATATTCATGATCACCGATGGTAAACCTACCTGTTTAAAGGAAGGCAACAAATACTATAAGAATAGTGTGGGATTAGACCGCAAGGTGGTTAATAAAACCTTGAATATGGCTGCCCAATGCAAACGTCTTAATATACCTATAACTACTTTCATGATTGCACAAGATCCTTATTTACAGCAGTTTGTAAGGCAGTTCACTGAAATAAACGGAGGAAGAGCATTTTACAGTTCACTTAAAGGACTGGGAGAATATATTTTTGAAGATTACATTAAGAACAGAAGAAGAACCATTAGATAGAATTTCAATTTATGAATTTGCTGAAGATAAATACACTTAAAGAGCTCCGTGAATCTGGATATATTTCCCGTTCAGTTAAAGAAGAACTGCGCGAAAACCTAATTAGGGAGCTGAAAAATAAAAACACCGTTTTAGAAGGCATCATTGGCTATGAGGATACCGTTATTCCTGATCTTCAAACCGCCATTTTATCTCAGCATAATATTTTGCTTCTGGGCTTACGAGGTCAGGCAAAAACACGTATTGCACGATTGATGATCAATTTATTAGATGAATATGTTCCATATATTGAAGGTTCCGAACTATTTGAAGATCCTTTAAATCCTATTTCCTGGTTCGGACATCATATTTTAGAAATTAAAGGAGACGATACTCCAGTAGCATGGCTTCATCGTTCTGAACGTTACACAGAAAAACTGGCGACCCCTGATGTTACTGTGGCCGATCTTATTGGCGATGTTGACCCGATCAAGGCAGCAACATTAAAACTAACGTATTCAGATGAGCGTGTGATCCATTTCGGACTGATTCCTCGCGCTCATAGGGGAATTTTTGTGATCAATGAACTTCCTGATCTTCAGGCGCGTATTCAAGTTGCTCTATTTAACATTCTGCAGGAAAAAGACATACAGATCAGAGGTTTTAAACTTCGCCTGCCTTTAGATATTCAGTTCGTTTTTACTGCGAATCCGGAAGATTATACGAATAGAGGATCTATTGTGACGCCTTTAAAAGACAGGATAGAAAGCCAAATATTAACGCATTACCCCCGCAGCATAGATATTTCGAGGAAAATTACGCAACAGGAAGCCAAAATCACTGCTTCACAGCGTACAAGTATTGAAGCTGACGGATTGGTTAAAGATTTGGTTGAACAAATTGCATTTGAAGCCCGTGATTCTGAATATATCGACAAAAAATCAGGTGTTTCGGCAAGGCTTACCATTTCTGCCTATGAGAATCTGATCAGCAATGCAGAAAGAAGAATGCTGCTGAATGGTGAAAAAAGTACTTTTGTCAGAATATCAGATTTCCTGGGAGTGATTCCAGCAATAACCGGAAAAATCGAACTTGTTTATGAAGGTGAGCTGGAAGGCCCGAGCAAGGTTGCCAATATTCTATTAGGAAAAGCAATAAAAACGCTTATGATTACCTATTTCCCTGATCCGGAAAAGTTAAAAAAGGCAAAATCGATCAATCCTTATGCCGACATTATTAGCTGGTTTGCTGCAGGCAATACGATCAGCCTTATTGATGATCTATCATTAGGAGAGTATAAAAAATCATTAGAATCTGTTCCTGGCCTAAAAAATGTAATAAAACAATTCCATCCGCGTCTAAGCGATAACCAGAAAGTATTACTGATGGAATTCCTGCTTCATGGCTTAGCCGAATTCTCCTTAATCAATAAATCTTTTCTGGATAAAGGATTCAGTTTTGCAGACATGTTTAACAGCCTGTTTAGCCCGGAGTTTGAAAATGATGAAGACGAGGATTATAATGATGATAAAGGACGATATTAATACCCCCTGCTCACAGAATAAAAAATTACTAATTAATGGGAAATCGGATTTTAGGATTAATAATGATCAGCATTCTGCTGATCATTATTGATATTTATATTTACAGAGCTGTTCAATCAGTAAGCTGGAAATGGAAGAATAACAAATACTTATCATTCACTTATATTTGGTGGGGTTATACCTTGTTACTGATAATAGGAGTATTTATCAGTATATTTTTTAATATAAAATTCCTCCTCCGATCCATCATTTTGGTTGTTTTCTTTCTGACCTTCGTATCTAAAATATTCATTCTTCCATTTTTAATTACTGACGACCTGCGCAGGGGCTTAATCTGGATCAAAAGAAAGCTTAAAAGCAAACCTAGAGATCAAAACAGTGTGGATAGTACCAATAAGGAAAACATTCCAAGATCAGAATTTATAATCAAGGCAGGAACGCTTGTTGCCGCATTACCATTAGCATCCTTAACCTATGGTGTTGTTTCAAGTGCCTACGACTATCGTATAAAACGAAAAACAATTTTTTTACCAAACCTTCCAAAAGCTTTTGATGGAATTACTTTAGGACAGCTCTCTGACATTCACTCAGGAAGCTTTTATGATAAAAACGCCGTATTGGGTGGTGTAGAAATGTTACTTAAAGAGAAACCTGAACTTGTTTTTTTTACTGGTGATCTGGTGAATAATTTGGCATCAGAGATGAGAAATTATCAGGATATTTTCTCAAAAGTAAAAGCCCCCCTTGGAGTTTATTCAATTCTTGGAAATCATGACTATGGAGATTATTTTTTTGGAAAGGGAAACTCAACTGCCAAATCTAAAAACCTAGCTGATGTTAAGGTAACTCATAAAAACATGGGATGGGATCTTCTGCTGAACGAAAACAGGAGAATAAAAATAGAAGGCGAAGAAATTGCAATTCTGGGTATTGAAAACTGGGGGGTTGGCAGATTCGCAAAATATGGGCAGATGGATAAGGCGATTATAAACACAGATGATGTTCCGGTTAAACTACTTTTGTCGCACGATCCATCGCATTGGAGGGCACAGGTAGTCCCTGAATATCCACAGATTGATGCCATGTTCAGCGGACACACTCATGGAATGCAATTCGGGATTGTTACTGAAAAATTTCAATGGAGCCCTGCAAAATATGTCTATAAAGAATGGGCTGGACTTTATCAAGAAGGTGCTCAGCAATTATATGTAAATGTTGGATACGGCTTCTTGGGCTATCCTGGCCGCGTAGGCATGTTACCTGAAATTACGATATTTGAATTGCGGCGGAGCAATTCATGATCTGATTCCGGGTTCAATTTATGAACAAATACCTCTGGCAAACACTAGATTTTTTATTGTATAGCAATATTTTTATTGCTTTATGTGCAGTATCTCAGGGTTTGGTTACTTACTGGCTCATACAGGCAAAACCTGAACCGTATGTATTAGGTCTCTTATTCTGCTCTACCCTGGCTCTCTACAATTTTAGTGTACTGCTTTCAAAACCCGAAAGGCCGGAGAATTCCCGATTCCAAAGAGTTAGATGGATATTTTCACATTATCGGCTAATGATTACCCTAACAATCATTTCAGCGATCGCAATAATCCCATTGAGCTTTTTTTTGAATACTTCTTCTAAAATACTTCTCATCGGATTAGGTCTCCTATCTATTTCTTATAACCTGCCTATTTTTTTGATTGAAACTAAACGATTTAGCCTCCGTAATATTCCCGGAGTAAAGCTTTTTATTATCGCTATGGTTTGGGCAGCAAGTTGTGTGCTCCTCCCGATTCTTACAATAGAGGCGACTAATTCTGCGACAATTACGCTAAATGAAACGATACTATTATTTTCAATGCATTTTTTTTTCATTGCCGCTATTGCAGTTTCATTTGATATACGAGATATTTTTCAAGATAAAAGCAACGAGCTAAAGACCCTTCCCGTAATTTTCGGTGAAAAAAATTCATTGCTGATTTGCCAGGTATTACTGGCAACCTACCTGTTACTTTTGTTTAACTTTACTGAAGAGATTGACGGAAATTTTTGTGCACTCAGTTTGACCATATTTATATCTGGCTGGCTTATTTTAAAATCGAAATGGAAGAAAAATGAATATTATTATTTTCTTTTTCTAGATGGAACAATGATTCTCCAATTAATTATGCTACTCATATTTAGTACTTTTCCATTATGAAGAACATTGATATTATTTCCATAAACATTATTGGCAAAGCTGAGCTTTTGGTTTCAGATCATCAGCAAGCGATGACAGCATTTAGAAAAATAGCCATACAAACTGAAGGAATTAAATTAGAACATACAGGTTTTTCAGGTGATATGGTTAAGAATACTAAACACCACGGCGGAAATGATAAGGCAATATGCTGCTATAATGCCGACCATTTTGAGAAATGGAAAAATGAGCTGGGATTCGACCTTACACAAGGAGCATTTGGCGAAAACCTGACTTTGCAAGGAGAAAATGGGCATGAGCGCCATGTTTATATCGGCGACCGCTATCAATTAGGCGAGGCAATAGTGGAAGTATCAGAACCCCGCGGACCATGCTATATGATTGGCATCAGGTATAACTATAAGGAATTTCCAGTGCATCTTCAAACATCAGGGCTTACCGGCTATTACCTAAGAACAATACAATCGGGCTTTGTTAAAAAAACTGACCAATTAGTCCACTTGAGTTCACACCCCGAAAAGATATCTGTCATGGATGTGAATTATGTACGATATCACGATCAAGAAAATAAGGAATGGATAGAGCGCTTAGTTAACCTGAATGAACTAACTGAGGAATGGCGGATGATGTTTGAAAAGAGACTCGTCAAATCATAGTATAAGCCAAATAGGCAATAATCGCATCACGCCCTGCTCGCCTTTATCCTAAAAGAGTAGTTTACTCAATCACAAACTTATAGCCTACTCCACGCACAGTTTGCATAAAATGAGGTCTATCAGGATTACTTTCAATTTTTTTCCGCAAGCGCACAATATGCATGTCTAGCGTTCGAGTATTCACATCAGAGTTATAGCCCCAAACAACCATCATTAACTCATCACGATTAATAACTTGATTGGCATTTTTTAAAAAATAAAGGAGAATCCTATTTTCCAGAATGGTAAGCTCAATCTTTTTATTTTCGCGCAACAATGAATGCGTGTTCGGATGATGTTCCATATTGCCGAACTTATAGACTTCAGATTTTTCGTTATTGATTACGAATTTAACTTTGTTGTCAATTAAAGCTACCAGAACATCCATGTTAAATGGTTTGGTCACATAATCTGAAACGCCAAAACTGTAGGCATCTATTTTATCAATATCCTGCGACTTGGCAGTAACCATAATGATCAAATTATCAAAACCTAGCTTTCTAACATTCTGACAAATCTCAGAACCTTGTTTGGTAGGCAACATCCAGTCAAGCAGTACAATATCCGGCTGTTCTGTCATGATCAACTCCTCTGCAATCTGCCCGTCTGAAGCTTCCACTACTTTATAACCCTCGGCCTGCAAACGATGTACTACCAGGAATCTTAAATTTTCATCATCCTCAATTACGGCAATCTTAATTTCTTTTTGCATAATTATATATCGTAAGGCAATTCTATTGTAAATTCAGATCCCTTTCCAAAAACACTCACCACCGCTATTGATCCGCTCATAAATTTAACCAGTTCTTTACAGAATGCCAAACCTAAGCCCACACTACCCTGCTGGTTATATTCATTTTGAACTCTGAAAAATTTTTTAAATATGTTATTTATATCCTTAGCTGGAATACCGATTCCATGATCTGAAAATTTCAAAATAAGCTGCTTTTTAACTTTAACAATACTGATCTTTAAAATTTTATTTTCGGGTCTTGAGTATTTATACGCATTGTCAATCAGGTTTTGAAAAATACTACCCAATAATACCGGATCAGATTTAAAATATTCAACACCTTCAATATCACAGCTAATATCAAAGATAGGATACTTCAATTGGTAACTGTCAATTAAATTCTGGCAAAATACCTCCAGGTTAATGCTTTCTAGGTTAATTTTGATTGCTTTATTCTCTATTTGGGTGAACGAAAGCAACTTATTCATCAGGTCATTAAGCTTATCAGCCTCCTCATCTAATATCTTTCCATAATGCAGCCTTTCTTTGTCTGAGAGTGTTGAAGCACTCCTGATATTATTGCCTGCTATCTTGATCACACTAACAGGAGTTTTAAACTCATGGGTCAAATTGTTTATGAAATCATATTGAAGCTTAAATAGCTTACTGTTTATATTCAGATTTCTAAATATTAAATAAGCAATTAAAACCAGTATGAAATAGGAAACAAATAATCCACCGGCAATTGGCATGAACCTAGTATTAATCTCCTTCTGCAAGAAACTTTTACTTGAACTGTAATACAATTTATAATCAGAAAAAGGCCCCGATAAAGGAAGGTCATTACTGATGATATCTGAATTATTTTCAAGTGACTCATAAACCAGTTGTTTAATAGTTATAGATTGATATAATTCAGGTCTAGTATTCTTTATGTTTAGCTTGAGCGGATCTAGATAGAAAGAAAACATGTCTAATTCGTAAACCGGTGAGAACTTGTGCTGGGTTTTCATCAAGTCTTTATAGATCTTTAACTCCTCCCTTCTGGGGATATTCAGGTAGGTGATTCTTTGAGACATTATGCTGTAAAAGACATTAAATCGATCAGAATCGCTGAGAATGCTGGTCGTGTCTGCCGACTCAATAAAACCGCTGAATTTAATCGCCATTTTATTGAATTCATCATTTGTTTTTAAAGAAAAAGTATTGCTTGGCTGGCCCCTTTTAAACAATACTATTGAATCTTGATCAAGATTCCTGGCAAATTGATAAACCGCTTTAGGGCCTAAAGAAAAATTATTAACCCGTATCCCATCTGGAATAGTATGATTACTAATTGCTGCATCATAAAAAACAACACGATCAACAAAGTTGAATTTGGTAAAAATTTTGTCAATATACTTTGCTGCCTGTGCCGAATCCAAAAATCCCTGATAGAATGAAATTTCAGGAATCTTATTTTGAAAAAAATCATTATAAGGTTTAATGGTCTCTTCCAGAACCTCAATTTTCTGAGAAGCAAATTCATTCTCTACATACTTGCTTGTGAGTTTATAGGCCAGGAATAATGCTCCACCAAGCGCAGCTGTAATTAGAATTAGGAAAATTATAACCAGAGAAAAATTTTTACGATAAGTTTGCTGGTATTCCTTCATCCCGTTACTTACGGCTTAGATTTTTATCAAGAAACAGTTCAAGTTCTTTATAAAACTCAAGTCTGTTATCAATGTTTCTAAAAAAATGACCTTCGTCTTCTTTTAAAATATAAGTAACAGGAACATTTTTCTTCTTGAGTTCCTTTACAAACTGATTAGTTTCGTTCATATTCACTCTTGGATCTTTAGCACCCTGGGCGATTAAAACAGGAACTTTTATCTTATCGGTGTGAAAAACAGGAGATACTTCCCTAAAGTAGTCTGCATCTGTTTCAGGATTCCCAACGGTTTCATAAAACATTTGTTGATAAGGCCTGAAGTAGGGTGGTATATCTTTGAGGTACGTAAATAAATTGGTAAACCCTGAATGTGATGCTCCGCAGCGATATAGTTCAGGTTGTGTAATCAGACCATGAAGGGCTGAGAAACCTCCAAAACTTGAACCATAAATTGCGATGCGAGAAGGATCAGCTATCTTTTCTGATATAAGCCAGCCAACTCCATCGGTGATATCATCCTGCATCTTTCCACCCCATTCTTTAAAACCAGCAGTCCAAAATTTCTTACCATAACCTTTAGAGCCTCTGAAATTAACCTGGAACACAGCATATCCCCTATTTGCAAGAAATTGCACTTCAGAATTATAGCCCCAGCTACTTCTTGAATCAGGACCTCCATGAGGCATCACAACCACAGGAAGGTTTTTCTTTGTCCTACCTTTAGGAAGCGTTAAATAGCCATTTACAAGAAGGGAATCCCTTGTCATGAAGCTTATAGGCTTCATTTCAGCCATGTCATTCACCACTAATGAAGGGTTAACATCACTTAATTTAACCAGTTTATTTTCTTTAATGGTGTATTGATAAAATGATCCAGGATTATGATCAGTGTAGGTACGAACTATGAATTTCTTTTCTGCTGAGTCAGAGCTACTCACTCGAATTTCTGTATTTGGAAAAAGCTTTTCAAGCCTATTGAAAATGATTTTTACAGATTCATCTAAATAATGACGTTCCTTTTTCCAAGTTTCATAAGCCACATAAGTTAATTTACCTTTATTGACTGAATAAATTGCTTCAGAAACATCTACATCAGGGTTACTGTAAATAGTTCGCTGCTCCTTTCCCGTTTTACAATCCAATTCAACCAATGCCATCTTATCCCGATTCTTGTTTGACAAAGCATAGATAAAACTATTGTTAGCGCTAAATGCTACAGGCAAAATGCTGGTTTTGAAATTATTAGTCAAAACCGGACTGAATTTTTTATTTTCACTATCACGATAAAGCAAGGTTTCATTAACCCCATCACTTGCTATTGCCATACGCAATTTACCGGAAGGATCAGAATACCACTTCGTTATATTTCCCGGATTCTCAAGTAGTAAGGATAATTTACCGGATTGAATATTTAACCTGTAGGCGTCAAATACAGTAGAATCACGCCTGTTAAGCGCAACTAATACCTGATTATCAAAAGTACGCCCTGTAGTTATTAACCTGATTTTAGCATAGTTAAAAGGTAGCAGCTCCCTTTTATTTGTTCCATCAATTTTTACTGCAAATAATCCGGCATCTTTATCTTCGGCACCACTTTTTAAATACAGTATCTCATTATTACTTGCCCAAAAATAATTCGAAATACTACGGTTGCTATCACATGTTAACTGGATGGTATTTTTCCCATCCCAGGTTTCTACATAAATGTGAATACGATTATTGTCCGGCTTCAGATAGGAAATAAACTTCCCATCAGGTGATACCAGAAAAGATGTTTTAATAGGCGCACTGAAAAAATTTTCAATTGGAATTCGCTCAACTGTTCCTTCAAATGAGCAGGACACCAGAGTCAGCAAAACAAATAAGAAAAAGTAATTTCTAAATACCTGCATTATCCAATAAATTTATTCAAATTTCGTTCAAAAAAAATTAGTCACCTATTCGTTGCAGAAAATACTGATAAATGTTACAACGAAAAATTACTTGTGATACGTTTTTTAACTAATCTTTCAATGTAATGATTTCCATTATAATCATAAAAAACCCATCGTAACATTTAAACTACATGACCTATTTATTGCAATATCATGAGCTAAGTGTTCTGAACTTTAATTCAGATTTTCAGTCAAATTTAATTCCAATACCCTTAACTTTAAGGATTCAGAAATTATTACCCCAATTAAATCATGAAGAAAATCATCTTTTTTCTTATTCTGATAATTTCCTCTTTAGGGCTAAAAGCTCAGCTTAGTTCGGAGGAGGCTCTGGCCATACAATATTTTCAATCAGGAGACTTCGAGAAGGCGGCTATGCTGTATGAAAAGCTTTTCAACCGAACAAAAAACACAAGCTTTTATGACCCGTATTTCAACAGTTTGTTAAAACTCAAACAATTTAATGAGGCTGAAAAACTATCTCGAAGCTTATTTAAAAGCAATCCAGAAAATTTCACCTATTCTGTTGATATTGGCCGTATTTATCAAGAAAAGGGTGATCAGGAAAAAGCATCAGAATGGTTTAATACGTTGATTAGGACTATGCCCGCCAATGAGTTTGCAATCAAAGATCTCGCAATAACCCTCTATCGTGCTGAAGCTTATGATTTTTCAATTAGAGCTTTTATTACCGGCAGAAAGCTACTCAATAATGAAAATGCTTTTAATTACGACCTACTCAGTCTGTACCGGTTCCGTAAAGACAAACCAAATCTCATTCAGGAATATATAAATCTTCTGAGCACAAATCCTGAAGCATTGCCACAGGCGCAAAGTGTACTTGGAAATATTCTGGAAGGTAGCGAGGATTTTAATCAGTTAAGAACATCGATCTTACGCAGGCTTCAAAAGGAGCCTCAAAGCATAGTCATGACAGAATTTTTAACCTGGCAATATATCCAGCAAAAAGATTTTGATATGGCTTTAAGGCAGACATTTGCTTTAGATCGCCGACTTAAAGAAGATGGAAACAGGGTCTTTGACCTTTCTCGTTTACTGATATCCAACCAAGCATTCGATCAAGCCATTGAATCATTAAACTATCTGGTTTCAAAAGGTGCTAACAATAAATATTATGTCCCAGCTAAAATTGAGCTTCTTAATGTAAAAACTAGGCAATTAACTTCTATCAAGTTCAGCAAAGAAAATCTGATCAATTTAGAAAATGATTTCAACGCTCTTTTGAACGAATTTGGAAGAAGCTCAGGAACAGTATTTGCAATACGTCAATTAGCTAATTTACAGGCATATTATCTCGAGAAACCAGCTGTTGCTGCACAACAACTCGAAAAATTATTAGAAATCAATGGCTTGCCGTCACAAATTATCGGACAAATAAAGTCGGATCTTGGCGATATTTATATTCTTACAGGCGAGGTATGGGAAGCAGCTCTTTTATATGGCCAACTTGAAAAAGCTTATGCAAATGAGCCATTAGGACAGGAGGCAAGATACAAGAATGCAAAATTAGCTTATTATCAGTCAGATTTTATATGGGCAAAGGCACAACTCAATGTGCTGAAAAGTTCAACTTCACAGTTAATTGCAAATGATGCACTAAATCTCAACCTGCTTATTTCAGATAATCTGCAAAACGAAGCAGATACTGCAGCACTCAGAAAATATGCATATGCGGATCTTATGATTTTTAAAAATCAATCCGATAAAGCATTAACTATACTGGATAGTATATCTGTTCTTTTCCCGGGGAATTCACTTGCTGATGATATTTTCATGGCAAAATCAAAAATTTTCATTAAAAACAATGATTTCAACCAGACAATTGAGCAGCTAATGGGAATAATTGAAAATTATCCGACAGAACTTTGGGGTGATGATGCGGTATTCATTCTGGCCGATATTTATGAAACAAAATTAAACCAACCGGCTAAAGCACTTGAATTATTTCAAAAGATAATTACTGATTTTCCGGGTAGCTTATATGTGATAGAGGCAAGAAAACGTTTCCGTAAACTAAGGGGCGATAAGCTCGGATAAAGGCATAAAGACTTAATTTATAAATCCCTATTCCTATATTCGCAACATGATATTATTTAATATTACCATAATTTTGGATGATGAGATTCATAATGAATGGTTGCACTGGATGAAGACAAGACAGATTCAAGATGTAATGAATACAGGATGTTTTGTTTCTAACCGCCTGCTTAATGTATTGGATTCTCCAAATGAAGGACTTACCTACTGTGTTCAATACATTTCTGATTCTTTAGAAAACCTGAATGAGTTTAAACAAAAACATGAGCATATTATTCAGGCCAATATGCCTGAGCAATTCAATAATAAACTTGTACTATTCCCAACGGTAATGGAATTTATCGACAATCAATGAACATACTAACAACAAAAATAAAAGGACTTTTTTTAATTGAGCCAAAAATCTGGAAAGATGACCGAGGCTATTTTTTTGAAAGCTATAATAAAAAACGCTTTGAAGAAGCTGGTATACATGTAGATTTCGTACAGGATAATCAGTCACTTTCCCAAAAAGGAATCTTAAGGGGCTTGCATGCACAGGCTGATCCTCATGCCCAAGGAAAACTTGTTCGTGTAATTCAGGGAAGAGTCATTGATGTTGTGGTTGATATAAGAAAGAATTCGGAAACCTATGGAGAACATTTGACCGTTGAGCTTAGCGGAGAAACTAATCAGATGTTTTGGGTACCCCCTGGATTTTTACATGGCTTTGTCACTCTAGAAAATAATACCATTTTTAGTTACAAAGTTTCAGGACTTTATAATAAATCAGCTGAGTTTGGGATATTATGGAATGATCCTGAATTGAACATAGACTGGGGAATTTCACCAGATGAAGTAATCTTATCAGAAAAAGACCAAAATCTACCCTTATTTAAAGATCTTTCTTTATAACAAAAAAGCAGGAGCAATGCTCCTGCAATAAACAAAGAGTTTATTCAACTCTACTTAATTAGATTGTAAAGTTCGTCTAGTTTAGGAGATAGTACAATCTCTATCCGCCTATTACGACTTCTGATATCTGCATCATTACCCACTTCTATCGGCTGATACTCCCCCTTACCTGTAGCTGTTATTCTATTACTTTCTATCTTTTCAGTTTCTGTCAAGAATCTAACAACTGAGGTTGCTCTAAGTACGCTTAGGTCCCAGTTATCTTTAATCTGTCCAAGATTGACCACACGCTGATTGTCAGTATGACCCTCAACTGAGATATTAATTTCTGGCTGAGTTTTTAAGACCTTAGCAAGTTCTTGCAAGGCAAGCTTTCCCTTTTCATCAATAATGATGCTGCCACTACTAAACAAAAGCTTATCTGTAAGAGAAACGTATACTTTTCCATTTCTGATATCCACGCTTAAACCACTTTGTTGAAATCCTAGTAATGCCTTCTGTAACTTATCCTTAAGTGCATTTGTTGCTTCATCTCTTTTGCGTAAAATATCTTCAACTTCCTTTAAACGCGCTTCCCGCTTATTTAAATCATCCGAAAGCTTCCGAATTTCAGAAGATGAATTAGAACGTAATGAAGTGTAACTGTCATCAAGTCCTTTTAGCTTTTTTTCAAGATTAGAAATCTTTGCTCCGAGTTCTGTGATCTTTGCCTGAAGTATAGCAGTATCAGATCTCAAACTAACAATCTCGCCCTCTAAAGAGTTTATCTTTATTCTTGCTGCTTCCCAGCCCAGCGACAAGGAGTCTTTCTGTGCTAATAATGTATTCAACTTCTTTGGCGACATAACAACACAAGAAGATATTAAGCTAATAAAAAACAAAACAAAGGCAGGGATGAATAATTTTTTCATATCAATAGATTTATGAAATAGCATTTCTCAAAAATGCAATAAAAGGGTTCAATTTTAAAAATCCATTTACTACTTGATCAACAGAACCCGAATGGGTAAGTTCTGAATTATTAAGCTTGTGACTAAATGTAAAACTCTTAAGTTTTAGGAATTCGATTTCTGGATGATCTTGCTCATAGCCTTTTGGGCATGTTTTAAGTTTATATTCGGACTCGAGGTTCCCATAGTACTTCATGAATGAGTGGTCTTCAATGATTAACCGAAAGTCACTTCCATTATAATCAATCTCTTGCCGTATCGCTTTTAATAGATCAGCCTCGGGCATCCAGCAGCCTCCTGCAATGAAAGATACTTCCGGTTGAATATGAAGATAGTATCCTGCCCCACTAAATTTCTTGCCATTTTGTGAAAATCCGGCACCGAAATTATTTTTGTAAGGAGTTTTTACCTTGCTGAAACGAACATCTCTGTATATTCTCATCACGCATTCCTTTGGATCTAACGTGGATGGTATGGTATGGTCAAATTTGGATAGGCCACTTATAACCTCACCTGCGAATTCTAGCACATTTAAGCGTGCATCATCATGCCTACTCTTATTCAGTTGAAACCAATCGCGATTGTTATTGGCCGCAAGATCAGTTAAAAACTTAAACGTGTCCGATTTTATCATTCGTATCGTATTCAGGGTAATACTTAATTTTAGGTGTTAGCCAATGAAGGAGAAGAACCCTTGAATAGCGGTAATTAATTGGAGTAAGTGCTAAAATAGTGAGTAAGATGGTTGTAATATATAACCAGGGAGATTTATCATTACCAGTAATCAGGTAAGTAATTAAGCCTACATTTAACATTTCAACTACAACAAAGGTATAGCTAACATACATGGCACCATAAAAAAAACCGGGTTCAACTTCAAACCGCATACCGCAATGAGAGCAATTCTCATTTGTATTCTGAAGATTCAAACCATATAATGACCCGGCAAATATATTGCCCCTTCTGCATCGCGGACATTTTGCCTTCACTATAGCTTCTAATTGTGATGTTTTTACCATAGAAGATTGAAATTAGGAAAGTCTTGAAAACTAAAGAAGAGTAATTTTAATTTAAATTAATTTTACTGTCCTTAATATTCATACTAATATTTTTGCGCCTGTATTTTTTATACCAAAGAAATCCTACTCCAGCAATAGCCAAATAGGGTGCAGCCAGAAGATAAAGAATGCCTTTGTTTAGACCCTTCCCTTCTGAATTTCCATTTTGTACAGAATTTTCTGCATTAAGTGTGCACATTGAACATTGTGCAAACGCATCATTTGAGCTCAAAGAAGCAACTATTAAAATAAAGCCAACAAGAATTATTCTCAAATTTCTCATACTACAAAGATATGGTAAATCGAATAGTAAACACATTTATGAGAGAGATTGATCAGTTTTAGATTAATCTCTGACGTTATTCAGACAATTATTTAAAACGTATAATAAGGCGATATCATCAGATAAACAATTACCCCTGTTACAGTAACATATAACCAAATAGGATAGGTAAAGCGAACTAGTTTTTTATGCGCTTCAACCTGCATTTGAAGTCCTTTTTGAAAACTAAATAATACAAGAGGTAAAACTACAGCTGCAAGAATGATATGGGTGATTAGAATAAAATAATAAACAGATCTGATAATTCCCCCACCTCCATAAGTTGTTTTAATGCCGGTAGCATGAAATATGATATAAGAGACTAAAAAAAGCGAGGAAAAAATAAAAGTTAAAATGTTCAGTTTCTTATGTGTTGCTATATCTTTTCTTTTAATAAAATACAGGGACAGAAGAAGAAGGATACTACATGTACCATTAATTATTGCGTTAAATTTCGGAAGAAAAAGTACCCAGGAAGGAATTAGAGATTTATCAGGAAAAATATTGAGCACATTACTCTGTAATATGACTACAACAATTAAAACAAAAATAGAGATACCTGTAATGAGCTTGGAAATAAATTTATTATTCATTCTGATTTATTTTATATAGAATTTATCGATCCTTGATATTTCGTAATTCTTCAGTAATTAGCACTTTAATTTCATCAATCAACAAGTTAACTTGATCCTGACCACGACTAGAATCATAATAGCCTCTGATTCGTTTTTGCGGATCTAGAAGGATTAACATTGGGCTATGAATTATATTGAGCTTATTAGAATTATCCTGAATTGCATCTACCAAAAAATCTTGCTTGGCAATAGCGTATATTAAGGTTTTATCACCTGTCAAGAAATCCCACTTTTTGTTTTCGGCAACAAATGGCTTGCTATATTCAGCAAGTACAGATGGGCTATCATTTTCAGGATCTACGCTAATCGAAATAAAACGCATCAACCTATTGTTATTAAAAGTTTTTGCAACCCGAGCCATTTCCTTGTTCATCCCCAAACAAAAAACAGGACAACGGGTATAGAAGAAATTTACAACCGTTATCTGATTGCTGTCAGCTGGGAAACTAATGGAGTCAGAATTTTGGTTTAGAAATTTAAAGTCGCGTATTACATGATAAATTGTATCAGGAATTTGTTTACGACGTTTAATATGGAAAGTTTTTGCTACCTGTTTGGTACCATAAATAGGAAGAGGACGATATCGATTTTGGCCTTTTTCCTTTAGTAAATAATATAGAGTACCCGGCACTGCCAATAAAATTAGCAGAACCAGGATTTTTTTAATTGGGAATGAGGGTAAACTCATTAATTCCTTTGAAGAAACTGGTAAGAACCTTCAATTAACATCAAAACAATAAAGTAAATAATGAATGTTAACGAAACTGTAATTCCAGTTTTCAATGCAAATTTTTCAAATTTAAGGTGCATAAAGTATGCAACGATATAGAATGCTTTTACAAGAGTAAGAACTATATAAGCAAAATTACCAATTCCGTGTCCTATCAAACCCTTAGGTATCATGTAAAGAGCTATGAAGAATTCAACAGCTGTTATTCCTAAAAGATAAAAGAAGACTTGCCAGATCTTTTTCTTGGTCATTCCCTCATGCTCTGTGGCATGCTCATCATGTGTGTGTTCTGCTGACATTTTATATGGATTATCAGGATTAAACTAAATAGAAGAAAGTAAATACAAATACCCAAACAAGGTCTACAAAGTGCCAGTACAAACCTACTTTTTCAACCATCAGGTAGCTTCCGCTTTTCTGGAAGACATTGAAGATTACCATTAAAAGAATAATAATATTAATTACGACTCCGGTAAATACGTGGAAACCATGAAAGCCCGTTATAGTAAAGAATAGATTGGCAAATTGTAGTGCGCCAATCGTGTCAACACCAACATAAGAAGCTGGAAAACTTCCCCACCAATACCCTTCATGATGCAAGTGCGACCATTCTAAAGCCTGACAACCCAAGAACATCAACCCACCTATGATAGTAGCTACCATCCACCAAACAACCTCTTTCTTAGAATTACGATGTCCTGCCTCAACAGCAAGAACCATAGTTACAGAGCTCATAATCAGGATAAATGTCATGAGACCCA
>Ga0222713_10002749_pt1 | contig 18533 bp, 23 predicted proteins | sample C33_649DmetaG_FD_165061 | JGI IMG/M metagenome (GOLD analysis project Ga0222713, IMG submission 165061) | Estuarine water microbial communities from San Francisco Bay, California, United States - C33_649D | ecosystem: Environmental > Aquatic > Marine > Unclassified | place: USA: California...
ATAAACTTCACGCCTCCAAATATGGTGGCAATCACCACCTCCTTTGTATTTGAAACGGTCAAAGGTTAAATTACCATTTGCACCCCATCCAATTGTTACACCGTCTTTATTTGTGTAACCATCACCTAAATAAACGTTACTCATTGCCATTATATCCTCTTTACGATACAATTTATTAGCTGTTAACATTTGTTTGCAGAATGGTCTTGAAGTTGGCTTTAATGCACCCGTAAATCTGTAACGAGTATAAAACTTAATTCCGTCTATCGTTTCATCTTGCTCACTTTTAGCATTTGGTCTTGCTACACCCGTTTTAACAAAGTTCCAAATCTTAGTACTTAACTTTACATTCTCAAAATCAAACTCATCGTCCATCGTTTCAGCATCGAACTCGTCAATTAACACCCAATTATCAGGTAAATCATGCCCGTAATTTTCGATACTGTGCGCACTCATTTGTACTTCCTGCCCCGTTTCCTCAATTGCTTGTTCTTCAGTTTGTACATTTTCCAAATCGGTAAACTCCAAAGGTTGTAAAGTTTTAAAATACAACTTCAAACTAATTCCATTGTACGCTAAAATCTTATCTAAGCATTCGATTATTTCTTCTTGGTACGTTCTTATAACTGTATTGTCAAATAGTATTGCACTATTACGTAATTCATCAGCATTTGAGCTAAAACCAGTTGAAGTTGCAATCCCAAATAATAAAGGGGATGTTACTTTGTGACCTAACATAATCTTTCTCATGCTTTCTTCTGCAAGCCAATTATAATGCTCTGGTGCCTCGTTGAGAGGTATTGTATCAACTGTTACCTTCTTTGTTTCATCTGAATTAAACGCTACTATTACTGCGTCACCTTTAGCGCCCGTTAATTTACTAACTGTTTTGTTTGCTATTACTCTTTGCTCTTCCTCACTTGGTATTCCGTTATTATAGTTAATTACTACCTTACCGCTAAACCCACGTTGTACATCGTTTATTTGATAGTCTGCCATTTCCTTTTCCAAAACAGAATAAGGTAAACTACCAATATAATCTACATTTGAGTAATATTTTAAACCTACTGAATAAGGTTTGCAATATAAAATCTCTATTTCACCTTTGCCAAATCCAAAAGCATCATATCTTTTAGGTTCGTATTTACGTGTATCCGTCCAATCGTCTGAATAATAGTACCCCGTTATTTCACCATCCTCATTGCATTTTTCAGCCCTCAACAATTGTACTGGAATGTGATAGGCTTTAAGTATCTTTTTTCGCCCTTTGTCGTAGTGTATTTGCATTGCAAATTGTCCCAACATCTTACGGTCTGTGATAATCTTTTTAATGCAACTTGGATTAAATAAAGCCATCATTTGTGCGTACTCGTTAGGCCTCTTTGCACGGTCTAACGCACTTAATCCTTTACCGTAAATCATGCCACTAATTGAACTAATAATTGTGTTCGATGTTGTGGAATTATTATAGCAATCGATTAAGTATTGAAAGTAATCATTATTCGCGCCATATTCCACCCAATCCTTTTGTGCAGTTTCTTTAACTACGGGTGTATTGTATGCGGATAATTCAATTACGTGTATATTATTACTCATATAGTTATAAATTCATTATTTGATGAATGACTTATGTATTCATTTGTGTTAACTGAATAAGGATTAGATAGCACACTTCTAATAAATGCTTTGCCCCTCCAACGTTCAGCACTTCCCTCTTTTACTGAAATTCTGTAATAACAGTCTAATGGTAAATCAGGAATGGTAAAAGATACTTTCACATCGTTATCGTTTACCGTAATGTCGGTAATAGTTGCTGTGAATGTTGTACCAGTTGTTTCAGAAATAAATAACATACTTGTAAACGTCGTTGTACGAGGTGTAAAATAGAATGATAAAACTAAATCTTCTAAAACACGTACATCCCCATCCTCCGTAATTCTACGGTCTGAATTTTCTGTTATTCGTGTGTCTGACGTGCTACCTAAGTAAATCATATTAATATAACTAAATAATGTATTTTTGTTGCAAAAAAAAAGCAACTTGTTACAGTTGCTTTGAAAAAATAATTTAATATTTTACTAAGAAGTCACAATACTCGCATTTGCAAAAGCCGTAGCTAAAGCAGCTTGGGTTGACACGTCTATCAGATTGGCGTGTAGGTTTTCCATTCCTTGCATAGTTAGTGTAAATCCGTTTAAATCACTCATTGCAGTACCATTAACAATAGTACCACCTGTGCAATCTAAACCATAATTCAAACCAGCTAAAAAGAATTGACCAGCTTTTGTTTTCACAACTGCTCTTGGTCTTCCTACTGCCAAAGTTTTAATAATTTTTAAAGCCGTTATGTCAATCTTCTTTAATTGTAACGACAAATTTTGTTCGTAAACAGTTGTACCATTTTCTCTACTTGTTACAATGTTTTGGTCAAAGGAATTTGTACCTTTTAACTCAAACTTGTAAAGTGTAGATACTCCTGCTACTGAATCGATTACATCCGTATTTATTCCGTCATAAGTAGGGACAAAGTCGTCCTCAAATGAAAAGAAGTACACGGCATCCAGCCCTGCAACTGTGTCCTTACAGACTTCTGCTCTTCCGTTAGCTAAATCACACGCCATCTTGTTGATTATTAAGGGGTTACGTTTTATTGCAACCCCTGAAATTTATAATTCAGTTAATTAATTTGCTCCGTTAGTTATTCCATACGTCACTACGTCCTGCACTATGGCATAATTGACAGCAGCTGTCATCTTCATAACAATTCTTACATTGTCTGAACCATCGATATCTGACATGTCTAAGACCTTGCATTCATTTTGATTATTCATCAGGCCACAACCGAAAAACAAGTTATCTTTAGTTGTTGCAATTGCTGTGTCAGCTGGCAAACCGTTTGCTACTACAATTTCGTAGCCTTGGAAGTACAAAGGTTGGTTGTTATACCACATTTGACCTTGACCTTGGTAACCATTAGCACCTAACCCACTTGCACCGTAACCACCCAAAGAAGCAATATAAGCCATTTGAATGTTTTTAGAAACATAGATTTTGAAATCAGGTGACAATAATAATCTTGTTGGTGTAGCAGTTAAAATTTTAGTTAACTCTACAACTACATCTGAAGCGTCAACAGTTGTTCCTGCAACTTCTTGAGCAGATGGTAAACTTGCATCTGTTTCCAATAAAGTAACAAACCCATCAAATTCCCCACTAACTGCTGCACTACCATTCCAAATAGATGTTTCAATAGATGCTGCTACACTTCTAACTTGGTGTGCTAACATATAATCAGCAAATGATTTTGGTAACACATCATGTGCAGAATAACCCATCTCGATTGCTTCCCATGTTGAACGGAAATCATTTTTACAAAGAACTTTGTTTAATTGTAATTCTTTTGGTTGTAAATAACGTTCAGTTAAAGTTACAGAACCGTTTGGTGTAAAGTCACATGAAGCATCTTGTAAAACTCCAGTTTGTTCAAATCGGTGTATTACCTCTTTGTATTTTATGTTTGGTCTAATAGTGATTAAGTTATTAGCCAAAGTGTTCCCCGACAATAATGCTTGAGAAACCCATTTCATTGAATCTTGACCAGCGTATGTAGTCGTTATATTCGTTGTTGTTGCCATTTTGTTATATTTTAAAAATGTTAATACTAATTAATTAAGAAGGGTCAGTTGCTGTAATACCTCCGTTAGTTCTGCACATTCCAGTTACTAACCATTGTGAGTTACCATAGTCACAAATCAATTCCACCCAGTCACCTAAACCTTCAGCACTTGCTACAAAGTTAATTTGGTCTTCTGCTCCTACTGGAACTCCTGCCACTGTTGCACCCATGTCAGCAATAATACCTTCCATATTGTCGCCTTCTGCTGAATCGATAATCCAGTTTGTTGTTGCGAATGCAGCACCTACCACAAATCTAAAACGTAAACCGTCTTTTAATGCTGGTAGTGTAATTGTTTTCCCTTCTGCTGCATCTAAAATGAATACAGTATTAGATTGTGCAGCCGTTAATGTTTGCGCTGCTGATAATGTTTCTGTTTTTTGAAACATTCTTACTTCATCGTTTGAATAAGTTGTTGCCATGTTTATTGTTATTTATAAATGTTATTTAAAATTCTTGCTATTGGGTCGTTGTCGGATTTTAAACCGATATTGATTTTTTCTGTTTTGTTTTCAGGATTGTGAACGATTGGTTTTGGCTCTGCTTCCAATTCCACAACTTCCTCAACTTTTGTTAACTCGATAATTTTAGCTTCCAATTCAGCTACTTTATTAGTTAACTCTTCATTCGAGAATTTATACTCCTTAGAAGTAACCTCTATAATTGATTTAGGTGTTTGCTCGTTGTGAGTTGGTGCTGTTGCAGTTGGTTTGTCTGCTTCCATCATAGGTGCTTCCTCTTCAACTTCCTCTGCCATCGCTTTCACTTCTGCAATTACGCCCTCTTCAACTACGATTAACATTCTACCATCTTCTAACTCAAATTCTCCTACTGGAACTGGAATACGTTGGTCATCTTCTGTAACGATGAAAACCTCTGATCCTGCATCCCATGAATCCGCTTCGATAATGGTCACACCGTCAGTTAATTTCATTTGTTCAAGTTTGACTTCCATGCCTAACTTAACCATAATTTGTTTTAATATTTTCTCTGCTCTGTTCATAATTTTTTCGATTATAACTAAATAACTAAATTGTTTTTAAGTGTTGCACTTTTTAACGCGTTGTGGTGGTTGTAACACCGTTTACAATTTGCGTAATATTAGACGTTGTTTGGTTACCTTCCGTTTGTCCTATGCCTTGATTTATCAATTCACCCTCACAACATTTTTTGCTGTAAGTACCATCTTTACAAATGCACGCTTTTTTGTCGTTGTTTGGTACGTTATATTTTTTCATAATTAAAAGGATTTACTAATTAATCGCCAACGTGTAGTAGTGCTATCGTATAACAATGTAACGCAATCGTTAGGTAAAATGGTTACATCTGTACCCGCATTGCCTAAAATCATTCTGTTTGCTCCCGAAGAACTTGCGTTTTGATTTTTAAGAACAATATTAAAACTACCAACATTCATAATAATTAAAGGCTTCCCACTTAAAGGATTTGCAAAACCCGTGATATCTCTACTTGCATCCGTGGAAAGTCTTAACGTATCGTATCCAGTTGTAGGGTAGTCGTTTTGGTTAGATGTTATTTGTGCTGGTGTTGTTGCTATGTGTTTACGTGTGGTTCGTGTTACAGATTGAACTCCCCAACGTGCTATACCTGAAACTGAAGCAACATTATAAACAAGTGTACATTGTTCACCTGGCAATAAAATAATATCATTTCCAATTACTTGAGATCCGTTGACAATTCTGTTACCACTTGCTGAACTTGTGGATTGGTGCTTTAATGTTATAAAATTAGTTGTTATTGCACCAGTTGAAGCATTAGTTATCACTAAAACTTGACCGCTTAAGGCATCACTTATAAACCCAGTAATATCTACGTTAGTCTGCGTAGTAGTTAGTCTTATATTACTAAATCCTTGTGGGTCAAAATCATTATATGAAGATGTTGGATCTAAATCAATGGTTGCAGAAGATGTAAGCCTTAATTTGTCTAAATCAATCCTATCAGTAAAAGTTTTTATTCCTGCAATAGTTTCGTCTCCCGTTTTAGATACTTTTGTATCAGAATATGTTTTAACAGCCTTTTGTGAAGGATACAAAGTATCACTATTGGAAGCTAACGTTCCGTCTGTATCTTTATTTGCTACATTCTCTTTTAATGCTAAACCCGTATCAACATACGTCTTAACTGCTTTTTGGGAAGGTACAAGTAAATCCGTGTTACCACTTAGTGTACCATCAACATCAATTGGTATTCCCTTTGTGTATCCTTGGCTCATTTTATTTTATTTAATTTCTGTTACTATAAAGTTTAAATTCTCAACTGTTATATCAGTTATAGAACTTGTGTTTGCACAATGAACCTCTAAATAATCACCATTATCCATATTAACAACACAAAAGAAGCTAATACTTTCAGCCCTACCAGCAGTATTCGCCGTTGATTTTGTTCTCGATGGTGTTCTTATTGCTGATAATTGTGAGTCATAGAAACCAAACTCACAAACATTATTTGCTCCTGATGTAAAGTCTAAACTCGCTTGTATTAAATACTTTCTATTAATTATAGCATCACAAGTTAAACGATTATTAGAATGGCTGAATTTACTATTATCAGAGCTTGGTGTTGTTGTACCTGCTACTTTATAAAATGTATTTGTAGCACTAACAGTTGTTGCTGTGGCATTGCCTTGCATATACAATTGACCGTTTACAGCCGTATTAGTTATATTGGTACAATTAGTAAATAAAGTATCATTTGAAGTGTGGTCAACGCCTGACAAATATGTTCCACCACCAGCAAAGTTTACAGTATCTAAAATGTATGCTTCTGTTGGTATAGTAGCACTCACATTTACATTAATACCAGTTTCGCCACTCAAGACAACAAATGAAGAATAAATAATCCTAAAACGTCTTGTAACGGTTAAAGTCGCTGGCAATATAAAAACAGTATTTGCTGAGTTACAATTAAATAAACATTGTGAAACGCCTATTGTTCCAATAGTTCCATCAAACGTTAAACCACCACTATTTAAAAAGGCACTATCAGCCATTATAAAGTTAGAATAATCTTTAATAGTTCCAACCGTTGCACAATCTGTAAAGTTAACACCGAACCAATCTAAAGCAGTTGTAACGCCATCACCATCTAAATTTAATGCAATGTCCGCTTCAATAGTTAAGTTCCTTATTGGCAAAGAGTAATTTGAAGTTATTAAAGCCGTACCAGTTAACCCCGTTGATTTAATTCTGCAATTCTCACTTGAACCACCTATTAAAGTTGTGTTGACACCACAAACCAGCCTATTCCCAGTTAAATCAATAGTTGTAGTAAAAAAATATGTTACATTGTCAGCAAGTGTTATAACTCCACCAATCGGAGTTGGCAAATCTGCTTTTATGTTTATAAAAACTAAATTACCGTAAAATATTGATTTACCAGTAAATCCTTGTGCCATAATTAACTATTTTCTTGACCACATAAAGTAAATGAAAGTGTAGCATCATTTGCGTACACACTTACCACATCCGTTGTGGCTAAAGTTATTCCAATCGTAGCGCAAAAAGTATCATTGCCGCCTATTGCCACATCATAATAAATATAATGTTCGTTAGATATGCTTGCTCCTGCTGGTCCTAAAGCTAACCTAAAACTTGTTGCGTTTGTGCTTCTATTACATACAATTAAAGTACTTGCCACCGCATCCGTTAAAGCTGGAACGGTGTACAATGTTGTTAGTGTTGTTGCACTTGGACTTGACTGTCCTAAAATTTTTCTTGCTGTTGCCATTACATTCCTCCCAATAAAAAGTTTTTAGAATAGTCTTTTTTAAGTTCTTCTATTTCTGCTGTTACATCTACTACCACCGTTCCACTAAACGCGCTAAACGGTACAATCTTAGGCACGTCACTACCCAACACATCAACAACTATACTATCCGTTGCATCTATTGTGTTGGTGCGTAAATGTCGTACGTAATAAGGTATTTTAGCCATTTAAACCTTGTTCGATTATTTCTTTAACTTCCTCAATTAAAGTCTTTTGTTTATTTTGTTCTAATTGTTCAAACCCATCAAATTTACCTTCAATGGAAAACCCTTTGTAATTACCGTCTTTAATTTCCTTCCATTCAGCATCGTTATAAATTTTCATCATAACTGCCCACCCTCCAATAATCGGTTTAATGCCGTATAAATTTACTTTGTCGAATTTCTCATCTTGAGTAATCCAACTTTCAATTACACTTGCACCTTCAATTTTTTTAGTGTGTTCCGTTGTAACGTTATTAAGGTTTAATTGCTTCATGTACAATTCCGCTGTTTTCTTAATCGTATCAGCAGAAAAATAAATGTTAAATTCCTTATCTTGTACTTTTCTAAATATCTTTTTGTCAGGAATTAAAGCGTAACCTACAACAATGCGTTGCTCTTCATCAATTACTTTTAATTCGATTTCTTGACTTGAAAGATATACCCAATTCTCCTCAATAGCTGGGTTTTCCACCAACGAAATAGCAAACACACCGTCCTTGTTTTCGTCTTTTATTGTCAGCTCAATATCTTGTAATTTCTTCATCATATACATATAACTAAATTTTATCCAAATGTTGCATTAAATAATCTATTTCGGTCTAAACTTTGTTGACTTGTGACCTCACCACTCACTACATACGCTTGAATTGGTTGTTGTTGCAGAAATTGACCGCCACCACTTTGACCAACTAAATTAAAAGAAGGTGCAGTTTGTTGTGAAAGTCCAGCTGTAGTTGAACCGCTAGCAATAGACCCTCCCCCACTCGGAACATTTGAACCTCCGCTGTCGTCAAATTTTTGTGAAGCAATTTTAGCTACGTTTGCCAAACCAGCTACAATAGAAACGCCAGCCGCAACAAAGTTGTAAGGTGCAGGGACATTTGCCAAAGCATTAGTAGCCGCCTTATAAGTATCCATAACTGCATTTGCAATATTTAAAGCCTTAGTTACATTAAAAGCCACTTTGGCTGCCTTCTTATTTCTAGTTCCTATAAATTCAACAATAGATATTAAATCGTTTGATGTTTGTTTCGCTATCTCTATTTTTTTTTCTGCTGTTAGTTGCTCTAGTTTTACTTCTTTTTGTGCATACTCTACATTAACAGCATTTATTTCATTCTTTTGGGCTATAATTAAATCCTTATTTAATTCACCTAATTCAGCTATTTTAGCATACTTATCGTTTATAGCTTTTATTTCTTTCTCTTGGTCGCTTAATACACTTTCAATGTTATATTTGCGCGCTTCTGCTACTGCATCAGCATACGCTTGTTCTTGTTCTAAAAGTTTTTCTGTTTTTAATTTATTAGCGTCTATTTGCTCTTGGTCGTTTGCTAATATGTCCGCTTTTAATTGGTCACGTAACCTTAATTCTTCTGCTAATATTTTGTCGTTAGCTTCTTTTCTTTGTGCTAGTCTTTTTGCATTTGCTTCTTTTTCCTTAGTGTTGTATTCATTTATTAAAACAGTTTTTTCAGTTGCCAAATCATTTTCTAAAGATTTTAATTCGTCAATTCTTATTCTTGTTTTACTTTTTTCCTCTGCAATTTTATTTGCTAACTCCCAATCCTCATCAGCAATGGCACGTTTTCTTTGTGCCTCCTGCTTCTTATAAAAATCTCGTTGGAAAACTAATTCTTTTTGACGTACTTGTTCCCTTGCATCAGCTAATTTTAATCGTTCTTCTTGTAATCTTTTTTCGCTTGCACCTTCGCTTTCTAAAATCTTAATTCTATTCTCACGGTCTTTTATTCCTTGTTGATTAGTTTGGTTAAACTTTTTTAATACCCTATCATAAGAGGCATTTAAATTGTCGTTTGCTTGAGTTAAATCTTCAGTATCTTGAGTTAATAAAGCATACGCCCCACCCAAAGCAGTAACAGCACCTATAATTAAAAATATAGGGTTTTGTTTCATTACAAAGTTTAACGCTTTCTGAACGCCAGTATAAACAACTGTTAATCCAGTTAATATTTTTTGACCTATTGCAGTTTGACCTATAACAGCACCCAACGCTTTAAACGACCTTCCTAAATCCTCAACCCCTCTCAAGCCTTCGGCTAAAGCCATTGCAGATTGCACCTTCAAAATAGCTTCTTCTACTTTTTCACTTTCAACACCTACTAAACCAATCGCACCCTGAACAGCTGTAAAACCCGAAGCAACTACACTCAATGAACTTGACAAAGCACTAAACGCACCACCGCCTTGAAGGTTCTTAATAGCTTCTGCTGAATCGTCTATAATGTCCTTTAACTCTGCTGCTCTTCGCGCTGCTTTTAATGCTTGTTCGGAACTTTCCCCAAAGGCATCAGCCATCTGTTGAACTTCCCTTTTCGCATCTGCAAACTGTTTTTTTATACTGTCTGCGTTTGTGTTAATTTCTAATTCTATTACTTTCTTTTCAGCCATGAGTTTATAAGTTTACGTTTGCGTTGTTGGTAATCCTCTTTGTAGCTTTCAGGAAGTTTATTTTTTCCCTTTGCAATTTCGATACATTCCCCTATTTGGTAGTGCGCATCGAGTTTTAAAATATCTAAAATCTCTTTCATAATTGTACTATTTGTGTAGTCGTTGTAGTTGTACCCGTTAATAATGTGCTTACAACCGTTAATGTTATTACGTTAACAAATGCGTTTTCTGTTATTCTCGTGTCCCCATCTTCTGTTATTCGGGTGTCTTCGTCTTCTGTAATTCTCGCATCAAAGGAATATGCAGGAACTGTTACCGCTACAATTGTATCTTCTGTAAATGTTGTAGGTGTAACTGAAACTCCCGAAGGTATATCTGTTATTTCAATGCTAACAACCCCGTTTGGTAAATTAAAAGGTATGTTAATCGTTTGTGCATCCCTTCCAATTCTATTAGTTTGGAATGGTGACAAAGCACGTAAATCGTTTAACAATTCTAATGTAACATCACCACTTGTTAACTCTAATTGAATTGAATTAATTATGTAACGTTTGTCACGAATTATAAGCCTATCATTTAACTGTAAATTAGTTAATAATGAAATAGGAAATACACCCTTAACGGTGCTTAATCGTTGCTTATTATCGTATAAGTTTAGTAAATGTTGACCGTAATAATTTGAGAATGTAGTGTTAAAAATTGGTATTAAAAGTAAACTCGAATTTTCCGAATTGAAATTCAAAGTTAAGTTTTCACCATTGTATAATAAATCCTGACCAAATGGAATGTACTCTACTACATCTTCCGTAGTTGCTCCAACATCAAACTTGAACTCGCAAACTTGTTTAGGATATTTGTATAATAATATTGGTTTGTTTACGTAAGATTGGTAGGATTTATTTAATAAGTAACCTACTTGTAATTCTGTTTCAGAAAACTTAGTTTGCAATAGATTTTCAAACGGTACTTTTATGTTAAACGTTCCACCATCGTATAAATATTTGTAAAGAAAATTACCATAGTTAGCATTAAACTGCTCGAAGTAAGTTTGATTTATAAGTGAATCGCTTTTCTCAAATTCAAAGTTTATTTCTTTGTAAAGTTGTGGCTGTGATATTTGTATATCTGTTACGTCAATATGTTTTGTTACATCAATTACTGCACCTCTATTATACCAATCATCCAAAGGCTCTAACAACATCGTTAACGTTGCGTTGCTATCCAAAACTGTTAAAGGATAAAACACTAAATTAAACATCTTACCAACCCCAGTTAAGAAGTCGTTTATAGTCATGTCAGGAATATAATTATTAACGTCAAATGTTGTGGATAAACTCATCGATACACTACCACCAGTCATGATTATTTGTGCCGTTCCCGTGTAACTTCCTACATTTGTAAAGTATGCAGTTTGTACCGTTTCATTTTGAATATTGTACGCTGCAGTCATTACCGTTGTTGACTTAATTTTAAACGAAATATCTTTGTAGTTTGAAAACGCTGTGTTATCTCCTGCTGGTACTGTTCTTTCATAAAGCACTTGCGAACTAATAGCACCCATAAAGCTAAGCGTAGAAATTAAGTTACCATCTTCATAAACTTCAATGTAATAAGTTGCTAATAATTCTGAAGGTGTTAACGAAATTGATATTCTGCTAATAGTTGAAATGTCCGTAGTACCACTTGCACCAGTTACAACCATCGGAGGTATTGCACTTAATACGGTGTTATTTGTATGGTCGAACCAATCTAAACTTAAACTACTAAAATTGTCTATTATTTCATCTTCTGTGTTGGTAATATCTACTGTTATGTTTTCCGTATAAACTCTAAAACCGTCCCCGTTTCTAAGTAATAAATGACAATTCACAAAGCGTTCATCATTCATAAAGTTACCTACAAAATCAATGTCATATTGTGTGCCTATTAAAGTTATAATTTTAGAAATAGAAATTGAAGGGAATAACTCGCTGTAATCTATTGCTCCTGCTACTGTTGTAATATCTGTGTTGTTTCCATCACCATAACTCCAATATCTGTCAGCTGAAATTAAAGGAAAACGAATATCGTAATCTGTAACATCGTCAATTATACGATCTAAAATTGCTTCACCTGAATACTCAAAACCGTACTCGTTGAAATTTAAAACTTTTAGTTTATCGTCTTTTATCAAATCCTTAAATGAAAGTAACTTACCGTAAAAAGTAATCGTGTAGCTTTCAACTTTACCGTTCTTTAAATTTGACTTTTCGAGTGCCATTAACCCCTCGCGAAATGGTGCTAAATCTAATTCAATGTTTGCACTTCTTCTTATTCCATAATCCAATGTGGCATCAACTGCATTCTCGTAGAAGTGTTGCATTATACGGTTGTTTCTGTCACTCGCTGGAATGGTAAAAGATTGCGTAAAATCTGTAAATGATTTAGAAATGTCAGCTAAATTCTGAACCGTTAAATTTATTAAAATCTTTTCATCATCAAACAAATCTAACCTTTGCCCTTCAATGTAAATTTGTACGCCTCTTTTCATTATACTATTGAGTTAATTGTTTCAAATGAGTAGTCAAATTCAATAGAATAATTTATTGTTTTGTTGTTTAAATGCTTTTGTAATTCAACGGATTTTGTTTTCATTCGTGCAGGTTTGTTGCCTACTAAAATACGTTCACTTAACATCAAATGTTTTAGTGTATTATCGTTGTAATCTTGACCAACCCATCCCGTGTTACATTTTATTGACTCCTTACCGTTAACATTAAATGTTCTAATTTGTCCCTCCTTAATGTCGTAGTCAGTTAAATCACTTTGAAACAAATTGTAATCCGTTGTTTGCACTTCCAAATAATCGTTTGAAGCCTTAAACATAAATGTTCTTTGCCATGCTCCGTATTTGTTTATAAAATCTACTGGAATAACATCGTACTTACTTTCTGTTAATGGTCTAAAATATCCAGTCCAAACTGCTGAACCTAATTTGTTCTTAAATTGTACCCTGTAACCTTTGTCAAAGTTATTCAAGTAAACTGATGTAACGTCAATAGGTGTGTTTTCTACTGAAGCTAAATCTATTGCAACACCTCCACTCATTGTTACTAAATTAACATATTCTACATCCCAATCTTCTCCAGGCATTACCGTAATATATTGAGGGTGTAAGTCCGTATTGGTCAAAGGTGCTGAAGTTGGATTAGTACAAGCTAAATGATAGTAGTACGTCCCCTCATCCATCATTACAACACCCCCATCTCTATCGGTGTCAGTCATATAACTTGGGTTAGTACCATCAGCATAATATCCAAATCCATCAAAACAAGTATATTGAATGTTAGCATCCAATAAAACACCGTTTGAATAGGTGTAAATTAAAACTTGTACGTATTCCGTTTCTACTGTATCCTCAAACGTTGCAGAAACTCCGTAATTCGTCCAACTTAATCGAGGTGACAAATGACTAATATACTCCCTACAAAATGGTGCAATGTTATAATTAGTTTCTGTTAAGTTAGAAGCTGGTATATTTTTACTTAACGTGTAGTCTGGATCGGATGGGAATGCAACATCCGATAAACGTTTAAATCTTAATTCAATTTTTGAGTTAGTTTGCCCTACTTCATCTATGGTTACGATAAACGGACTTCTTACATTTATAGCTGTACTCATGGTTGCTTAATTATTGTTATAAATTGTTCTTCTACTTCCAAACCGTATGCTTCAATAAGTTCGGCTGGTAGGTTTTTGTATGCTGCTTCAAATGCTTTAGTAAAAAACAAGGATGGTTTTATCCCTTGATGGTAAACACTATCTCGAACAGCGTAAGGATTTAATCCTTTTGAATTACTCCATTGTACGAAATGCTTAACACTTGGTTTGTTTTCATCACCCATTTTAAAACTAAACGGACTGTTTGGTGCTTTTTGCTTCCAAATCTTGCCCTTATTGTTTCTTCTGTTAAATTTACTTGTTGACTTTCTTACACCTCCTGCACCCTTAACCCCCTTATCCTGGAACTCTCCCCAAGGTAACATCTCAAATTCTAATGATATTGAGTTAGGCATAACTTTATAAAAGCCTTTGATACTATCATACAAGCTACGTGTTACATTCTTATTCCCCTTAGTTAAGTTTGTTCTTGCATTCTTAACAACTTGGTCACGAAAACGCTTTAGTGCTTCCTCTGTTGCTAACATATGCTTACATTGTTTGCAGTTTGAACATCAAAAGTTAAAGTCCACCCTGCCAATTTATTCTCAAATCTATCTGTAAAAGGTTGTAACGTTGGGTCACCTACTATCATAATGTTATCAGTAACAAAATCACCACGTAATAAATGTTGGTGCGTTTCTAATCCTGCCATCAACATCTGATTTAACACATCAATTTCGTTTGTGTTATCAATAATATTACTTGTATTCGGTTCTTTGCTTTCGTCCACAATATCTGCAAAAATAATACTAACACTAAATTGTATTGTGTTGCTCGTTGGTCTTACGTCACCAATCATAATATGTGCAATAGCATAAATACTTTGCTTATTTAAATCTATTTCGTAAATGTCCCCTTGAGTAACCGTGTTAATAGATTGCAAGTTATTTAAAAAAAGACTTAGGTTATCTAAAATATAATAATATGGTGTCATTTCTTTTTACTTATTTGTTCTAATTGTGTTTCAAACATAACGAGGGTAAGGCACTGGAATAATTCCAGTCGAGTGATTTCGTCAAACCTTCTAACGTCCCCCTTAGCAAGTCTATGGATTGTCGGATACCATCCCCATTGTTTGGCAAATTGTGTTTTCGTGCTAAAGTCTGAATCTGTTTCTCCTGCTTCGATAAATAAAGGCTCAAAGCGTTCAATAACTCGTTTTTTAAATTGTAAAAAAAAACCTTTGCACCTAAGCAAACGTCTAAAGGTGCGTACTTCATTACGTCAGCATAGGTGATACTACCTTTGTACTCTTCAATTAAGTATTGATTGCCTTTGTTCTTCTTTGTAATTGGTCGATAAAGTACCGCCATTAAATTATGAAGTTTGGAAATATCGTTTAAATAGCCATTAATGTCTGCATATTCCCCAAGTGAAATTTCCTCCAGGTTCGGAATGAACCCAAAATCAACACCTGCAATTTTAAATGTAGGAATAAATTTAGGATCTTTAGTAAACAACTTGTTAAAGTGTTCAACCATACTAAACAAATCTGTAGCTTTGATATGTACAACATCTTTTAATTCAATACCGCAAAAGTATTGGATCATTTTTTCAGCAATAAAATTATCATCGGTGTTACTTTCTGAAACAGCCATAAACTTTTGATAATGGTCTAATGGTATTTCGTTTAACGTTGTTGGGACTATTAACTCTAACTTCATATCTTAATAACTACAAAGTTGTTTTTTGTTGCAATTGATAAAAAAAGTTTGGTATATTAAAAATAATGATTATATTTGTACGCTTTCATTTAGTTTTAATTAATATTTATATCATTAAAGCACTCTAAATAAATAGAGTGCTTTTTTAATACACGAAATATTTACCTTTGTTTGGGTCAACTAACCAATACATACGCATCATTAAAGCATCAGAGTAGTCAGGTGAACGTCCTATTTGTTTCTTAACTTCATCTTTACTAAGTAAAGATATTTTCGAAGTGTCTAACTCTTTTGGAAGTCGTACCCATTCTAACTCCTCACTTAATTTAGATTGTGTAGAACCATCACAATTTACATAAATCTCATTCTTATTTATCATTTCAGAAAGTTTGTAGTAGCATTGTGTTTTTAAGTTAGCAAAGTTTTCTAATTTACCTTTAACTTTTACTGGACTTGCATTATTTACAAATCCTACACAACGTAAAATATCAACTACTCCACCACCAACTCCATCCTCATCACAAATAACATTTGAATTATTTACATTGTACTTTTGTTTTAACTCTACTATTTTACTTGCCGATTCAGTTACTAAAGACGTATTCATTTCTAACAACTCAATCACTCGTAAACCATCCCAAACCATTATTACGGTCTTATCTTTTCCTAAACGTGCAACATCACAAGTAATATATTTCACGCCATCAGATACGTTTGTATTAGTGAACAATTTTGTTATACTTTCATTTGAAATTAATTGACCTTCGTCCTCGCTTGCTTCTGCTTTATAAAGTGCTTTGAATATTTTAGTAGGTAAATCCTTCTCTGCTTGTAAAACTTCGTCCTCATCTAAAATACCTTCTGCTATTGCATCGTAACAAGTTATCTTGAAGTAAGCGTATTTTTTATCTGTTTTAGATTTCTCTTTTAGTTTGTGTACCCAATTAGAAATACCTCCAAAGTTACCTATTATTTTACATGGTGCATTTGTTGCTGTTAATGTTGAACGTAAAGCATACCAGGCTTCCTCTCTTGCCCTTGGTGCTTCATCAAATACACAAGCATAAACATCTTCACCGTAAAGGTTGTCAGGATTTTCAGCAGACTTAAAATGAATTTCAGCACCATTAGGACAAGTTATAATTAAATTCGATTCATTGAACTTATAAACTCCATATTTTACTAAGTTCCTTTTTAATCTTTTATATGCTATTTTAGATTGATTATAAACTGGTGCAACCCACCAATAATTAAAACCTATTGCATACTCAAATTCATGTGCTTTACCATAAAGCCAAATAATATGTGAATGTGTTTTACCTACCTTAGTCGATGCTTCGGTAATTGTAAACCTTGCATCTGAAAATAGTATTTTCTTTTGATATGATGTTAAGTGTGGTTTGTTTACTTCCATTCATTCATATCAATTTTAGGAAATGATAATTCTGTTTTTTGATCTATTTGTTGTTTAGGCATTCCAAAACGATAATTAAAAAACAATTTTAATGCCCAATCTTTGCCTTGTTCGATTGCTTCTGTTAGCTTTAATAAAGCTAACTCGTCATAAGGCTTTAACGTTTCTATAATATTCCTTTCGTCCTCTTTTGGCTTTCTTCCTGCTACACCTTTTGTTGAATGTCCTCCATTATTTTTCCTGCCATCTTCCATAATTAATATAAATTAATTAATTAATTACAATTTACCTTATACCTTCTTCCGTTACCGTTATCAATCCATTTACCCGTCTCTTTCTCGCATAATTCTGGTTGTGGTGTTGTACTGTAATCATGTACCCAAACCAATTGGATTAATCCGTTAACTGCTGCACCATCAATTTTTTCATGGTATTCATAACAACTGCAAGTACCTTGTTCTTTATTTACAGTTTCCTTTTCACATGAAAGGAATAGTAAACTAATTAATATCATTCTTATATTCATCATAAACTCTTTTTAATTCATTACAATATCCAAGTAAGCAACTTCCACAACTTGTAACCTCTGCTGTGGTGTTAAATGTACGGTTATAAATTTGCACTATCAATAACACTTCGGTTGGTCTAAGCGTTTTAGTTTCCCATCCCTTAACAAAGAAAGTATTTAAACGTATGTAATCTTGCTCGTCAAGGCATTTCACTTGTTTGTAAGGGAATAGTTTGTTTAGTTTCTCTTTACGTTCATCGCAACCGCAGTCCTCACCTAATAGAAATTTAACTCCTGCTTTAATTCCAGTAGCAGTAGTAATTTTATCTATTGTATCTCCTAATCCTTTTGATGGTCTTTTTCTACTCATATTAATCAATATAATGTGTTTTATAAACGTCAGTTAATGGGTTTGCTATTGCTGTTTTATATTGCTCTATTGCATCTTTAGCTTCTTCAAAAGTATTATACCATTGTTTTCCAATAACATCAAATATTGTATGTTCTTTTCTAAACCAAGTCTTTTTTACTTCTTTATACATTTGTGATTGAAAATACTGTCGTGTTCCATTAACCACGTTTGCTTCTATTATTCTAAATTTCATATTAGTTCATAATCTTTGTTAATATAATCTTGATAGTCTTCACCTATCGTTTCTTTAATTTGCTCTTTGCATTTCTTTATAGTTGCAAAAATAGAACGCAAACTAATCCCCGTACCTTTGGCAATATCTCTCATTGACATTTCGCTATTTAGATACAGTCTAAATAATAGTTTATCATAATCCTGCCATGTTTCAACTTCCTGCTTTATGCTTTTTACAAGTTTGGTATAAGCAATGTTTTGTTCATGTTCTTCAACTTCAAAGATAAGATTTTCGTTTAAATCTGTTGTTTTTCTTTCTTTGCAATGTGTGAAGTAAATATTGCGTAAAGTTACCCAAATGTAAGCCTTCGTTACTTTATGTTCATCGATACAGTGTATTTTTAAGTACATTTCCTGCACGATGTCTTCAGGCTCTTTACTACCAAATGACTTGACTATTTTAAGCCAATCGTTATGATATTTAGAAACTTCTTGTAATACATTCACGTTTGCAAATATACAATAAAAATTAAAATAAACAAATAAACGAGAAACATTATTGTGTTTGGTGCTTTCATA
>Ga0222713_10002750_pt1 | contig 18529 bp, 38 predicted proteins | sample C33_649DmetaG_FD_165061 | JGI IMG/M metagenome (GOLD analysis project Ga0222713, IMG submission 165061) | Estuarine water microbial communities from San Francisco Bay, California, United States - C33_649D | ecosystem: Environmental > Aquatic > Marine > Unclassified | place: USA: California...
TTACGTTGATCTAGATAGAGCCACTGAACATTTCGAAGAGTGGCTTGAACAAGGCTATGACGAAGTAATCCTTGAAGAAATTTCAACAGGAAAAATTTTAAGGAGGGCATAATGGCAGATCACATCACTAACCTAGTCGAAATTTATAATCGTTGGCTAGACAAAGACGAAAACAAAAACGTGGACAAAGGTTCAGCAGACGAAGTTTTAATGTTTGATGACTCTTTGACCGAAGACCAACAAAAATGGTTAAAACGTTTTTGCGATTTGTGGGAAGAGGCTTATGAACATGAGTATCTTCTACAATACTTTAAAGAAAACAAAGGAGGTTCTAATGGACAAAATTAGAATTTTATCTAACCAAAAATTGTTACCCAATAAAATTGGTGTACAATTTGGGAGCGTATCCAATTGGATATCCTCTCGTTCATGGTACAAGCCCGAGGCTTTGACCATAGGTAATGGCGCTACGATCTATTATTGGTCAGACCGTCATGGTGGTACGCTAATTGACGTAATCACCAAAAAAAATGGCAGACGCTACGTTGTGGTCCAAAGAGATCACGCTAAGCGTACCGATAAGAATGGCTTTTCAGAAAGTCAAACTTATGAATTTACGCCTAATCCTCAAGGGCGTAAACATTACGCTGAGGTTATCGATATCGAAACCTCTGAGGGGGAGAAGGGATTTATTCTCGAACCTAGAGAATTTAGTCCTAAGACTAACCGTTTTAAGAAAGACGGTAATCATATCTCTCTAGGTGCTAGGTCCGAATATTGGGACCCTAGCTTCTAAATTCCATATACATTTTCAAAGACTCCGATTGGGGGTCTTTGACAATGTGTAAAAGCATTGTGCAATGGGTAACAATACTAAGCACGGTTGAGGTTGAAGTCATGACTCAATCAATAGACGTGTCTATGGTCCCTACATTGCTGTGGATTGGTTTTAGGGGTGTCCCTAAGTTTTTCACAACCACTTAAAAAAAAGCAAACTTAACATGCTCAGGCTCGTGGGAGGTCTATAGTGAACTAAAAGAATATCAAAAGATAGAGATCGTATACTCGAAGGGTTGGTATTAATCTTCACATTCCCACAGACCAAAATTAATTTTGTCTTTTAGTTGAAAAAAAGATAAAATAACACAATATAATATATATGAACTATTTAGAAGAATGCCTTAATTTGACAGGTTCGAAATTGTCAAAGGGTCTGACTGAACAATGTTTTGACAGAGGCATAAGGTAGACCAATGAATTTTAAATGCCCAAATGGGTCAGTTTTTTCAGAGGTCGTAGTTAGTAGGTCCACGTATAAACTGAGATTATGTTCTCATAATCAGATGTGGTCTGTTATCAAAAGCTTGTGGGTATGAGTCACATCAAATCCCACGACACCCAAGGCATTCTTTTAAATAAAAAGGAGAGCGATATGAACAAAGAATACTGTGAAGCTTGTGATGATAATCATTTTCTTTTATCCAACGATGAAGACGGAAATCCTGACTTACAACGTTGTGATGAATGTAAGCATTTTGAAAATGATGACGAAGCAAAAAAGTATGTTTTGAAATTTATCAACAAGGAGGCTAAATGACCGAACAACAAAAAATAAGACGTATGACTCATGGAAGAAAAATTAATTATCAGACTAATGACCCTGATTTAATTTTACATGCCATTCGTGAGGTCAATGGTTGCATATGGTTTGATTTTATCCATAAAAAGAAATGTGGAAAAGTCACCCAAAGACTCTTTTATTATGATGTCCCCAATATGTTTTGGAGAGGTACAGAAGAAGAGTACAAAAAATTCTTAAAGATGATTGAGAATAGAAAAAAACATAGAGAGAAGGAAACAAATAAACTTCTAAAAAAAAGAGCAAAAGATGATTAACACAATTTTACTATGCATAATTTTGTACATCTTAATTCAAAATTTCGGTATTTGATAAGCATTTTGATAAAGCCTTTGTTGGCTTTATCTGAACGCTTATAACGTTCAGAAAGGGAAATATTATGTTAGATAACTTACCATTGCATCTACAAGATATTGCTAGAAGCAGACATATTTTAAAAAATAAGTTAGCAAAACTAAAAGCAAAAGATGAGTTTGCTAATTCTTTATTATTTAAAGTAGAAAACTTACAAAAAACAAAAAGTCCAACAGAGATAGTAGAGTATCTTTGTGAGTGGGCTAGTCAATCAATAGAGACTAGAATATTAATTAGAAAAAAACTAAATGAAGAACTAGACTCTATTCAAAGAATAAATCCAAGGGAGGCTAAATGAACAAAAAACAAACCTTAGATGAGTTATTAGGTTCTGATTTATCTTTAGAAGATATTGACGATATCTTAGAAGAATTGGAGGACTAATGACTTGGACTATACATCAAGGCTATTTGGAGGACCCCAAAGGTTTACCGATAGCTGATACTTTAATCTTTGTTAAACACAAAGAAAGAAGTTATGAGGCAGTCGCTCTTTATACAGGACAGCATCGAAACGTTTATAAAAAAGATAAAGATAAACTTTTTGATTATCTATCTGGTCCCAAATCTTGGAGTAAAGAACAAGTTGAAAATTTTCTTTACGATAATTTTATGGACAGGATTTTTAATAGGAGCAACAAAACTTTAGAGATCAAAAGATTTCTAGAACAACAACTAAAGGAGGCATCATGAGAGAATGGAAACTCTATCAAATATTAGAAGAAAGCACGGTCAACGTGCCACGGTCCGAGGCTATCGAAAAGATAGTCTTAGACTACGAAAGTGAAGTCAATAAACTTTTAGAGAAGTTAGGGATTAATTTAATCTTTGATCTTCGAAGAGAGAATAAAACTTCTAACCGAGCAACGCTCAAAGCAAAGAAAGTATGTAGGGAGGTAGACGAATGATAATAGAGGTAAAATCAGAGAATTGTGTTTATATCACAATAAATGGAGTTGTTTACTATATCGATGACTCGACAGGTGAACAAATAGTGGAAAAATGGAAAAAAAAGGGGGACAAATGAGCGACCACTTAAAAACCGTGGGCATGGTATCAGCTTTATTTGGTATCATGTCAGGAAACGACAAAGAAGGTAAAGTGAAATATCAAAAAAGATTTTTCGAAACAATTCAAGGAATGCATTTTCCTGAAGATTGGGATAGTTTACCTTTAGACGAAAAAGAAAGAAGGCTAGAGGCAGTTCAAAAAATAGCCTTAGAACAGGAGAAATAAATGAACCTTAAAAAAATAGAAAAGACGCATTATCCAATTCGTTGGATAATAGACAAGGGAGAACTTGTTATTATCGATAAGAAAGACAAAGAACTCCCTAAGGACCATGATATCTATAAGATAGAAAAAGATTTTATAGAGTCTCAGACAAACAGACAAATCTTTCATGGTGTAATAGAACTTATATAAAGGAGAAATAAATGACTAAACGAGAAATGAGAGAACTATTAGATAATCTAATAAAATCGAGTGAAGTATTAAAAATTCAAATAGCTAATTTAAATCATAAATTACTTGAAGATGATTTCGAACATAAAGAAAGCTTTGATAAAGGATACAACTTAGCATTAGATATATCACAAAACGCAATAAAAAAAATTGCTAGACAATAAACAAAGGAGAATAAATGACACAAGAAGACTATGACTTTCCTAAGTACATCAATACGACTCACTTAGAAGGTCCATTTGATTTTCATCTAGTTCAAACAAACAAAGATGAGGTCAATGTCTATAATCATGGAAAATATTTGTTTAAGACAAAGCTTCCTAAAGTAGACTTTAATTCAATAGACAATGTAAGAGAATTAAAACACGCTAGAGAAAAAGAAATAATTCGTCTTGCAAAGAAAAAGTTATCTGATGTCCGACATTTATATTAGAAACTTTATTGAATATCCATTGAGCCAATATTCTAACAAAGAATTGTTGGCTCGATTGGACCAACTGAATAATATAATTAGAAACTCAGCCCACTGTGACTCAGATGTGAGATTAAAATTAATTGTTCAACAAGAATTAACAGAAAGAGAATTAAAAGGGGCAAACAATGACTATCGAAAGAATGGAATGGAGTGACGCAGTTCGATTAAAAAAGACTCGCTATTACAATGGCAATCCTTGTAAGCATGGACACATCGCTCAGCGGGCCACGAGCAACCGTCAGTGTATTAGATGCAAATCAGACGCTGATAACCTAAGAAAGAAGTCTAAAGAATATAAAGAGGACCTTTGGAACCTTTTAGGTGTTCGTTTACGAAGTATGAGAAAGAAAGACAGGATTAAATTTAATTATAAGTTAGAAACTACTCGTGAAGACTTATTACGAATATACAATCAAACTTATAGAAAATGGGACAAGGTACATCGTTGTCAGGTCCTAAACATAGAATTAACGACAAGATCAGGGGACAATGTACTTTCTTTTGATCGCATAGATAATTCTAAACCACATGCAAAAGACAATTTAATTTGTGTTAGTTGGAAAGCTAATCGAATTAGAAATGAAAACACTGCTGACGAAATTTTAAAAGTTGGTCGTTGGCTAAAAAGACAGGAAAAAAAATATGGTCTGTATAACAACTGAACTCAGAGCAATAGATAAACACGCAAAGAGAAAACGAACTATTTTATCACTTTTAGAAAAATATATAAAGGTGAGAAATAAATCAAAAATTGATATACTCAACGAGAAGTTTGAATACGAGATAGAGAAACTTCGAGAAGAACTAACTAATATCAATAAACTATTAGATGTAATCTAGTTCCTTAATAGGGGATAACCTCCCCTATTATTATTAAAACTATTTTATTTTAATTAGAATATATTATATAAATAAATATCTTATTTTACGGAAGGAAGAATAACATGACAAAAAAAGAAGCAAAGAAAGACAGTAAATGGGTTTCTCAAATAATGTCTGTGGAAACACAGAAGCTGTTAGAGAGAATATGCAAAGATACATTAAGAACAAAACCGACCCAATTACATCTAATTGTAAAAGAATATTACGATAAACTATCAAAAGTGTAGTATAATTTATTAACAAAATATGATAAATTTTAAGTATGTTGGAGATAATAAAAGATCACCCACATTTTTTTGAAAAAACTGTGTATAGAGTCGAGTACCTAGATGTGCCTGATGAAGAGGAAAATATTGTCCACAAGGTATTGGTAGAGTTTACAGACGGAACAGAAAAGCTTTATGATATGGATTTTTGGAAGAAGATCGTAGAAAAAGGAAAAGAAGCTTTAGAAAGAAGAAGAAATCCTTAATAGGATTTCGCTTCTTTTACTAATTGATCAAAACTTAGATCATCATACTCCTTGTAAGCTGTCATTTGAGCTATTACATCTTGTAAATAGGCAATAATCAGCTTGTTTTCTTGGTCTTCTGTCATATCTATCTCCTTTAATTGGGGGTTAACTACTAGTATATCAAACTTAGCTTTATGATATCTACCTATTTATTTTCAATTTTGATAAATAAATCAATTGACTTTTATGATAGGTTTGTTCAATGGCTAAAATTTACTTATTTATGATTGTTTGTTTATATGACCCTAATTTAAGCTTAGAAAATACTTGTAGGGTTTTTCCTCAGCCTGAGCCTTTTGAGACTATTATGCAATGTTTAGATCAAGGAGAAGCAGTTAGAAAAGTATTAATAGAAGATAATGAAAATATTTATCCGAGTTTTTTCTGTTCTAACAAAAATCTTCAATCAGTTTCCTTTTAACCATTTAGAAAGTGAAGAATGTGTGGGGTGAATTTTAAACTCTTCACTGTCCACGATCATCAACACAACATCATATTTTTTTTGCTCGACTGTGGGGGTCCTAAAAATTAGGTCCCCCTCTTTTCTAAAATTTGTTTTCTTTGTTCTTCTAGACGCTGTCTTCACATCAATACGAAACGTCTCATTGTCAGGAGAGATAGCAATTAAATCAATCATACCGTTTGGCGCTACGTTTTTAAAAACTAAAAACCCTAACTCTAATAATTTATTAACAGCCAAGTATTCAGAAACTGTTCCTGAAACATGTTTTTTATTTATAAATTCTTTCACAGAATTTTAATTTTCTTCACCCAAGGTTTAGGGATTATTTGAACTCTACCCACGTCTAAGTCTTCTTTACCAAATTTGTCAGCAGACAAAATAATAGAGTCTTTCGTTTCCTTAACCACATAGCCCAAACTAAAGACCGTAGGACAGGTGATTTTTTCTGCTTCTTCCAATTCATGCCAACCACTCTCCATTTCGTAAGCATCTAACCATTCAATCTCTACCTTTTCTTCTAAGGGTTTCTTCATGCTTAGAAGTTTATTTAAAATGATCCTCAGGGACAATCTTAAAATATTTTTTTCTATTATCCTGATTAGGTCCTTTATAAGCTATTCCATAGGCTTCTCTACCTTGTAAAATCATATAATTAGGGACTTTATTTCCTAATCCATCGGAAACAGCTTTAGCAACCGACTCCATATACATGTCATCAAATATCATTACTCCGTCATCTTTAAGCTTTGACCACCAATTCTCAATGTCATCTAAAACAGCTTCATATTCGTGTGCACCGTCTACAATAATTACATCAAAATAATTGTCTTCAAACCTTTTAATTGTTTCAGGATTATCTGATCTACTTTTAATTAGTTCTAAAAAACCCATATCAATAAAAGGCTGTACATGGCTTTTTGTAGCTTCATAAAATGTACCGTCTTGACCCACAAAATCCTTCATATAACCGTGTTCAGAGGAACCTTGGAAGGTATCCAAAGCATATACCTTTATATCTGTTCTTTTTGTATTAACGATATTAGTACACATATAAGTTGTTGACCTACCGTAAAAACAACCTATCTCTAAAATTTTTCCGTTCTGTGGGCAATAATCAACAGCTTTATCATATTCTTCATGACCATTAAACCACCCTGGTATTTCGTGATATTTTTTCATTTTTATTTCCTTTTCGATAATTCAATTTCATTTTCAAAAATAATAGCTTTAGGATTAGTAAAATAATTTTTACCTAATAATTTTTCAGCTAATATTCTCTCTCTTCTTTTTTTGTCTTGCTCTGTTTGATGTCGAACCGAAGCTCGTTTGTCAGAGAAGTCCCAAATAGGTTTATTTTTCATATTCTCTCCCTTGTTGTCCAAAAATAGTCTAAGGTAAAATACCAAATAGAATTTATTAAAGGCTCTATTAAAGCGTCTAGAGTTGCTAAACCCCAATCTGCTCCTGTGATCAACCAATTACAAGTAATTGCAATTAAGACATGACCTAAAGTATAAATAATGGTTCTGACAATAGAACCATGTAAGGCTATGGATTTAATTGAATAAAGTAATCCTTTTATTGGTTCCACTAAAACCCTATATAAAACTTTTCGTTTCTCTCTATGAGATATTCCACAGATCTAATTCTTACTTCTGTTAAACGAAGATTTTTATCATTCCAATTATCAATATCATTTCTCCACTTTTCTAATTGTCTTTTGTACAGACCTAAAAGCTTTTCATGATATTTTTTAATTGGAAATACTTTTCTACTTCTCATTTTAATTTATCAACTAAACTTTCTGCTAATTCAATAGCTGTTTCATGTATCACAGTTGCAAGAGCATATTGTTCTTGTTGGTGTAAGTTTTCTTGCATTTTAATTAAAGCATTAAAACAATCACAAACTTCTTGTAACTTCCTGTGATCTATCTTTTCTTCATCAGAAAAATACATCATATTAACCACTCCTTAAATTGTTCGCCCATTATTTCAGTAGCGATGTTAATTTTAGAACGAAGACTTTTAATAATATTTTCATCTACCGTTCCCTCACAGATTAGATCGACATAAGTGACTTTCTTTTCTGTACCAATTCTATGATTTCTAGCTTCAGCTTGTTCTCTTATTTCAAGATCATAGTCGTTAGAATAAAATATCATAGTACTGGCTATATTCAAAGTAAGACCGTATCCACCTGTTCGTGGGTGTCCTACTAAAAATCTCATGTGATGATTAGGGTCCTTAAATCTTTCTAATATTTTAGGTCTTTCAATAGAAGGTGTTTCACCATAAAAACCCTCTGCTGAACCCTGTCCATATTTCTTATCTAAGGCTTCAATAACTGTTCTAATATTGTGTCGATACGAACACCAAATAATGACTTTTCCGTCTGACTCTTCAACTGTATCTATTAATTCTTTTATTCTATTTTCAGAAAAGTCTATTAATTTTCCTTCATCAGTGGTCATATAACCACAAGCAATTTGATGTAATCTTTTTAATTGAGCAATTAATGTAGCAGTGGTTAATTGTTCACCATTAATTTCTGCTAAGGCTAACTTCTTCATCATGACGTAGGCTCTTAATTGAGTCTCGGTCATCGGTACGCGTCTCTTCATATAAATTTTATCAGGCAAATCTAGGGCTTCATCTTTTGTAACACGATAAGAAAAATTTCTAATTTTATTAGTTAACTCATCAAGTCTTTTATATCCTGTGACTTTATTAAAACTTCTTCCACCAAAACTTAATTTAACTTGCTCACAGTATCTTGCTTTAAAAGTATAAATAGAACTAAACCCTAATAAGTCTTCATTTAAAAAAGCACATTGAGAATATAAATCTTCAGGTGATTTTGTAATTGGAGAACCTGTTAAGATAACTCTGTATCGAGCATAAGAACCAATCTTAATACATCTTTTTGTTCTTTTTGCTGAACCATTTTTTATAATAGTTGACTCATCAACACACATTAAAGTTTTATCTGTGTAGGTAAATTTTTCTGCAACAGAACTACCGTTCTTAGTAATGATCGCATCTATATTCATTACCAAAACTTTTAATTTATTATCAATAGCAAATAATTTTGATTTAATTTCTTCTTGTTCTTTTTTTGTTTTAGCACCTTCCCACACATGAACATCATATTCAATATGATCTGCTAAATGTTTTCCTATTTCTTCTTTCCAATTGTATTTAATTCCATTGGGACAAATGACTAAAAGATTATTTACTTTGCCATTATCAAATAAAATAGAGATACCGTCTATGAGGACTTTTGTTTTTCCACAGCCCATTTCCATAAATAAAGCATATTCAGGAATATTTTTTTCAAATGAATTCATCATTCCAGCAAGACCAATTAATTGATGTTGCATAGGTTTAGTTTTAAACTTGTATTTTTCTAATAACATTATAAATTCTAATTCTAATAGAGAATATAATACATGAGTGAAAAAAGTAAAGTATATGTTATACAAAATGTTTTAAGAAAACAACTTGACGGTACATTAAGATCATTAGACTATTCTCAAGCTGAAAGATTTGGAGAAATTATTTTCTTGTTTGACGGAATTAAACAGGTGGTAATGTCCCCACAGCCTACAATTAGGAAATTAAAATCTCTTCTAAAAGACTTTAAAGACAACGATTATTTACTTTTAGTAGGAGATCCTGCATTGATAGGCTTGACAACTGCTGTTGCAACCACTATATGTAATGGTAGATATAATATGTTAAAATACGATAGAATAGAAAGAGATTACTTTCCAATTCGTGTTGACATTTATAATTAAGAATAAGAAAGGAAATTAATATGGCTATTAATTTAAGACGTGACGAGAAAGACTTCCAAGTAACAGAAGTCGATCCTATTTCTAAAGCTTCCCAGGATTACCTGAAAGCTGAAAAAGAAGTAGAAGATTTAGAGGCTTTAATAAAAGTAAAAAAAGAAGTTCTTAGAAAAGCAAATGAAAACTTAGTTCAATTGTTTGAAGAACGTGGTGTTACTTCCATTAAAATGACTAATGGTAGTACAGTAGAAATCAAACCTTTTTATACAGGCTCTATTACAGAAGAGAAAAAAGAAGAAGCTTTTGAATGGCTTCGTGAAAAAGGTTATGAGGACTTGATTAAAAATCAAGTCATAGTAAAATTTGGTAGGGCTGAAGATGATAAAGCACAAAAACTTTTTTCAGATTTAGCTAACCAAGGGTTAGACACTGACAGAACTGTTAAGGTCGAACCGTCTACTCTTAGAGGTTTCATTCGTGAAATGTTAGAGGGTGGAAAAGAACTTCCTATCGATACTTTTGGAGTATTTGTAGGACATAAAGTTAAAATCCAGAAAGGAAAATAAAAATGACAGACGCAAGTAAAAAGCAACAGCAAGTAGTTAAAGAAGAAAAGGGAAAGAGTGTAGCAACAATCTCAACATTGTTGAGGGCAGGCCCTTCTCTATCAAAGAGGGAGGCTGAAGATTTTCAGATTCCTTATTTAAATATATTAAGTAAAGGCGCACCCCAATTAGAGGAAGATGACGGTAAGTTTATTCCTGGGGCTAAGTTAGGACAGATTTTTAATACTGTATCTAACAAGGTTTATGACTCCTTACATGTTTTACCTGTTTATTATCGTAGACGATTTGTTGAATGGTTTGAACGTGGTGAAGGATCAGGTGCACCTGTTAATATTTATACACCTGAACAATTCCAAAAATTTCAAATGGAAGGAAAAATTATTCGTGGTGATGATAACAAAGAACGCTTTATAGGAAAACCTGACACCTATATTGAAAACACTGCTGAACACTATGTTATCGTTTTAGAAGAAAACGGTATGTGGAGTAAAGCAATCATCAAAATGAAATCCACTCAATTGAAAAAATCAAGAACTTGGAATTCAATTATGTCTAATCAAAGACGTATTGACGGTGATGAAATTTATCAGCCAAAAGACTTTGCTCGTTCTTATATTTTAGCGACAATTAAAGAAAAGAACGCTAAAGGTTCTTGGCATGGTTGGGTAATAACTGAAGGCGATTGGATTGATCAATTAAATAGACCTAAGGTCGAAGATATATATCAAGATGCTATTCAGTTTGAGAAATCAATTCACAGTGGTGATATTGAGGTTACTCCAACTAATGATGAACAAGTTTCCTCGCAAGGGGAAGCCTCCAAGAATGGTGACGACATACCATTCTAATTAATAGCCGCGTAAAGATTGAGAGAAGTTTATTTGTTTCCTTCTCTCAATGGTTGGGGTGTGATTTTATAGTCCTCCTTTTTTTCACGCCCCAATCAAATAAAAACAAAAAAGCTATTAATATGAGAGGTAGATATGGAGCCAGAATTAGTTAAAAAATTTAAAGATATCTTTACAGGCTTAGAGAGAGCCCACGGTGTCTTTGAAAAGAAAAACGAACCACAAGAAGGTGCAAAAGTGGAAGCACACATGAAAACGGTCCACGAAGCACCGACCATTGAAAAGTTTGAAAAACACCTTAAAGGTGAATACCCTGCTATGGGTATCGTTCCGATCAACGATGATGATCAGTGTAAGTTTGGTGCAATTGATATTGATGTATATCCTTTGGACCACAAAGCTTTACAGAAAAAAATAAAGCAAAAAAAGTTTCCGTTAACTATGTGTCTATCCAAAAGTGGTGGTGCACATTTATATTTATTTACCAAGGACTATGTCTCTGCCAAAGATATGCAAACTAAGTTAAGTGAAATGGCAACAGCGATTGGATATCCTAAAGCTGAAGTATTTCCTAAACAGATTGAATTATATCATAGAGAAGGAGAAGAAAAGAGAGACACAGGAAGTTGGATTAATTTACCTTACCACGGAAGAAGTCGATATTCCTTAGATGAAAATGGTAAAGGATTAAGTTTAGAAGAATTTTTATCTCACTACGATAGCATCGTTGTTGGTACTCTCAAATCGATTAAAACCGATTTCAAGAACGAAGTTATTAAAGACGGACCTCCATGCCTACAAATACTCACTGAACAAGGTGTTTCCGATGGCTCACGGAATAATGCCTTGTTCAATGTAGGTGTTTTTTATCGTAAATCAGAACCTGATAACTATAAAGAATTAATTGAAGAATATAATAGAAACTATGTTAATCCTCCTTTGAAATCAGATGAAGTTTTAATAGTTATTAAACAAGTTAGTCAAAGCGACAATAACGGTGCACCCAAATATATGTATCGTTGTTCGCAACCACCTATTGAGTCTTTGTGTAATAAGAGACTTTGTAAGAAAAGAAAATTTGGTATTGGAAGTGAAGGAGATAGAGATCATCCTGTTTACTCTGATTTAAAAGTTTATAAGTCTGATCCTCCAAGATACTTTTTAAATGTTGATGATCGAAGAATAGAGATTGCTAATACAGAAGATTTGATGACTCATAAAAAAATTATTCAAGCTTGTTTAGAACAATTGAATACAGGAATTATGAACATGAGTTCAGCAGAATGGAATCAAACATATAGTGAATTGTTTGAGTCTATTTCCATAGATTACCCTCCTGAAGAAGTAACTAAAAAAGGAGAGTTTAAAGAATTGTTAGAAGAGTTTTGTCTACATCAAGGTGAAGCATTAACAATAGCAGATATATTCTTAGGTAAGTCTTATACAGAGGAAGGCTATACTTATTTTGCTTTGAAAGATTTAATGGATCATTTGAAAAGAAATGACTTTAAAGAAGCAAGACCATGGGTAACAATGAGACTGAAAGAAGAATATAACGCTACGGATTTAATTAGAACAATTAAAAACACTAGAGTCAGGCTTTGGAGAATACAACAACTTACTATTGAAGAAGTTGAATTAGATATTCCTGATATGAAAAAAGAAAACAAAGAGGAGGAAATACCGTTTTGAAAAAACTTACATCACAAGTACAAACTGATCACATCACCGATGAGATTAGTAGAATGTTTGACTATCAATTTGAAGGTCAAACTGAATTTACTTTACCTGAGTTTAAAAAACCAACAGAAGAATTTAATATTGGTTTAATTGTTGGTGCATCAGGAAGTGGTAAATCAAATTTATTAAAAGAATTTGGAGAAGAAGAGAATATTGAATGGGACCACAATAAAGCTGTGTGCTCTCATTTTGAATCCCCTGACGAGGCTCAAGATCGATTATCCTCAGTAGGATTTAATTCTATTCCCTCTTGGATGCGACCTTATCATGTTCTTAGTACAGGAGAGAGATTTAGATCGGACCTTGCTAGAAGAATAAAAGATAATGCAGTGATAGATGAATTCACTAGTGTAGTAGATAGAAATGTTGCTAAGTCTTGTTCTAATGCTCTACAAAAATTTATTAGAAATAAAAACTTTAAGAACGTTGTGTTTGCTTCTTGTCATTATGACATTATTGATTGGCTTCAACCTGATTGGGTATTTGATACTAATTCAAGCAAGGTGACAACAAGGGGGTTACTTAGGCGACCCAAGATCGTTTTGGAAGTCGTTCCTTGTTCCCACAAAATTTGGTCATACTTCGCTGAACATCACTATCTCACAGGAAACATCAGTACAGCTACACGATGTTGGATCGCAACCTGGGAAGGAACAGTCGTTGGTTTTTCGTCAGTTGTCTTTTTTCCCTCAGGAACAATCAAAGAAAAAGCATGGAGGGAACACAGAACAGTGATACTTCCTGACTTTCAAGGATTAGGTTTAGGAGTTCGTTTATCGGAGGCAGTGGCAAAACAATTCACGGTCCTCGGTCATCGATTCTTTTCTAAAACAGCACATCCAAGATTAGGTGAATATCGAGAAGCGCACCCTGATAAGTGGAGACCGACTACTCATAACAGACAAAATAGAAAGAAAGATTATGAGAAAGAACTAAAAAGATTAGAAAAAGGTGAAACTAAAATAAGAACTTTTGGTGGCTATTCACAAGAGTTAAGAGAAAAACATAAAGAGAGGGTTTGTTACGCACATGAGTTTATTGGTTAAAAAATCCCCTATCGTGGTCATCGGTCCCCCAGGAACAGGAAAGACTACCTTTATTTTAAATAAGATAGAAGAATACTTAACAAATGGTGTAGGTATTGATGAGATAGCTTTTTTCTCATTTTCTAATAAAGCTGTTGATGAAGCAAAAGAAAGAGCTTCTCAAAAATTTAAAGTACCTATGAGTCACTTAGAACACTTTTGTACTTTACACTCTTTTGCTCTCAGACAAATGGGACTGACAAGAGAGCATATTATGAGTAACAATGATTGGAGGAATGTATCAAATGAACTTCGTATTAGTATTAACGTTAATAATGATGACGACATATTTTTCAACAATTACGATGATAAGTATGTTGACTTAATTGAAAAAGCTAAGAGAAGAAATGTCTCTCTTAGAGATTGTTGGGCCATGTTTGCCAAGGATATTATTTGGCATAAATTAGAATACATAGAGAAAGGATTAAAGGAATATAAAAATAATGGTTATGAGAAATTTACAAGTGGAACTAATGGATACATTGTTAAAGACCAAGGACCTAAAGTAGATTTTACAGATTTAATTAAAAACTATGTAGAGGGAAGTTATTTTAAAAGTTTTAAAGTAGTTTTCTTTGATGAGTCTCAAGATATGTCAACGATTCAATGGCTTATGGCAGAGAAGATTTGGAATAATTCAGATATATCTTATATCGCTATGGACCCCAATCAGGCTATTTATACTTGGGCTGATGCAGATGTGGGTAAAGCTTTACAAGTAAAAGAAGAAGCAAAAGAATTAATTGTTTTAGATCAATCTAAAAGAGTTCCTAGAAAAGTTTGGGAAGTAGTTAATAGAGTAGAAGAACAGATTATTGGTTATGATGATATTAAATGGTCACCAGCCAATAGAGACGGTTCGGTAGAATTTATTAGAGGTATCTATCATTTAAACATGGACCACGGTTCATGGTTAATTATGGGTAGAACACGATCCATTAGAGATGACTTAGAAGAAGTAATGGTGAAGAAAAATGTTTTCTTTAGGGTAAAACTTAAAGACAATAAATATAGATATTCTGTAAAGACTCAGGAAAGGAATGCTATTTTAACTTGGCAAGACTTAATGAGATCAGAAAAGAACGAGGTTCCAATAAGGTTAATTGAGAACTTATATAAATGTTTAGGAAAAGAATTTGTTGCTCGTGGTAATAAGAAATTAATTGCTGAACAGCGAAAAGCTTTTCCTGATAAAAAATTATCTTTTATTAATTTAAGAGATAACTTCGGACTATTAGCTGAGTTTGGTACGCCTTGGACAGAAGTAATGACAACGATCAGTACAGAGACAAAAGCGTATTTAGAAAACTTAGAACAAAGAGGAGAGAATCTAGCTTTAGAACCTAGAGTTACTTTATCTACTATTCATCAACAAAAAGGTGGAGAAGCAGAGAATGTAATTGTTTCTTTAGACATAGGAAGAATGGCGTATGAGGAGTATCGTAAAAATCCTATTAACGAACATAGATTATTTTATGTTGCGTTTTCTAGAGCAAAAGAAAATCTCTATATAATAACACCACAATCAAGAGAGGCTTATAGAATATGAGTAAACAAATCGGAATGTTTAAACCACAATCAGAATGGGTTCCACCAATGGATTTCCCAAATATTAAAGATGCAGACAAGATTGCAATTGACTTAGAAACAAGAGACCCAAACATTATGGACAAAGGCCCAGGTTGGGCTACTAATGACGGAGAGATTATTGGAGTTGCTATTGCTGTGGAAGGTTGGAAGGGATATTATCCTATTCGCCATGAAACAGGATTTAACCACGATCCACGGGTCGTGTTTGATTGGCTGAATGAAATGCTCTCAGGAGAAGGAGAGAAGATAGCCCACAACGCCACCTATGACTTTGGTTGGTTAGAAGCTGAGGGAGTTAAATGGAATGGTCGTATCATTGATACAATGATCGCAGCTCCTTTGATTAATGAAAATAAATATAGTTATTCTTTAAATGCAGTAGCTAAAGAATACCTAGCTGAAGGTAAAAATGAGTTTCTTTTAAATGAAACAGCAGCACAATGGGGTGTTGATCCCAAGGCTGAGATGTACAAAATTCCTTCTCAATATGTAGGTGAATATGCTGAACAAGACGCTGTTCTTTCTTTAAAGTTATGGAATAGATTAAAGCCTGAAATAACTCAACAAGACTTACAAACAGTCTTTGATTTAGAAACAGATTTAATTCCTATTTTGATGAAGATGAGAAAGAAAGGTGTACGAGTTGATTTAGATAAATTAAAAAAAGCAGAGAAATCTTTTATTAAAAGAGAGAATGAAATGCTTGATTATGTTTTTAAAGAAACAAACTTAAAGTGTGATATATGGGCTGCTAGGTCCATTGCTACAATCTTTGATCAATGTAAGATTGATTATCCTAAAACAGACAAAGGAAATCCTTCTTTTACAAAAAGCTTTTTAGAGTTTCATCCTCATCCAATACCTAAAGCTATTGTTCAAGCTAGAAACTTCAACAAGGCACGGACCACGTTCCTTCACACAATAGAAAAGTATCAGCATAAAGGAAGAATACATGCCAATATAAATCAGTTACGAACAGAAAATGGTGGTACGCTGACAGGTCGATTTAGTTATTCTAACCCTAACCTTCAGCAAATTCCTTCTAAGGATGATGCTGAATCTGATATTAAAATTGGTACTTTGGTTAGAGGATTATTTATTCCTGAAGAAGGAGAGAAGTGGGGTTCTTTTGACTACTCTCAACAAGAGCCACGACTCGTGAGCCATTATGCTAATGTAGTTAATCTAGAAGGTGCTGAAAAGATCGTTAAAGCCTATAATGAAGACAAAGAAACGGACTTCCACACAATCATGGCTGAGATAGGAAATATCTCTCGTAAGAGCGCTAAAACCATAAATTTAGGCCTATTTTATGGCATGGGAGTAGGAAAGTTGTCAGATCAACTAGGTATTGATCCTGAAGAAGGTAAATCTTTAATTAAACAATATAATGAAAGAGTTCCTTTTGTAAGACAGTTAGCTGATGCAGTTTCCGATCATGCTCAGAAAAAAGGTGCAGTTAAAACATTCTTAGGAAGAAGATGTCGTTTTGAATTATGGGAACCTAAGGCATTTGGGTCCTATAAGGCATATCCTTTGGATAGAGCTAAAGAAGAATATGGTGAATATACTCCTTTAAAAAGATCAGGAACCTATAAAGCTTTGAATAGATTAATCCAAGGATCAGCAGCCGATCAAACTAAAAAAGCAATGATTGATCTAGAGAAAGAAGGAATTATTCCAATGATTCAAATTCATGATGAACTAGCTATTAGTTTTGACGGATCAAAAGAAGTTCAAAATAAAATAGTAGAAATTATGGAAAATACTATTGATATGACGGTTCCTTCTAAGGTAGATGTAGCAATTGGAAACAGTTGGGGAGAAGCACAATGAAATGTTGGCATTGTAAAACAGAACTTAATTGGAATGGTGATTATAGTATCGATAACGATGATGATGATTATCAAATGGTAAGTCACTTGACATGTCCTAATAAGACGTGTCAGTGTTTGACACAAGTCTTTGTTCCTAAAGTTTTAGAAAAAAAGAAAGAAAGAGAAAGAGAAATTTTATTAAAAGTTATTAAAGGAAGTTTAAATTAAAATGGACAAAATTAATCCTAATTATTATAAAAACAAAACAATAGAAACAATTGAAGCTATTGAATCTCAATTAACTAAAGATGAATTTATTGGGTATTTAAAAGGTCAGATATGGAAATATTTGGCTAGACATAGAGAAAAGAATGGTGTTGAAGATATTAGAAAAGCTCAATGGTACTTAAATAAATTAGAAAAGATGTTGTCAGTAGACGGAGTATCTTAATAGGAATGGCAACGAAAAGTTAATAAATAAGATTTTATTGCAAGTAGCACCTGATCTAAAAACTCTTTTACAAAATACACACAAAGTTACCTTCCTGTGAATAAGTCGTTGCCATTCTTGTAATTATAATAACATATCTGATCTGCAAAACAAACACTTCTTTAAATTTTTTCTGTGGATATAAATCTGTCATGCATGTTTACACAGACGAAGACTTAAAATTTATTAATGGAGAAAATAATGTTTAACTTAACTACTAAGGCAATGAATCACTTTTTAAACTTCTTTAACAAAGAAGATAAAGACAAAGAAATAAAACAATTTTGTCAGGCAGAATATAAAAAAGATTGGTATGCTGCTTATATGACCTTTAAAGAAGAAGGTCAGTTCCCTAAGTTTTATAGAAGAACTTTATAGGAAAAGGGGCTTACGCCCCTAATCTTATAGTTTTGTATTTTCAATAATTGAAGCTAATTCTTCGCAGCGTTTGGGTGTTTGTTTATACCACTTAGAGTCCTTCATTTCATTGGCCGCATCTTTCCAACGTTTAACTCGTATATTTTTCCACATCTTTTTGAAATTTCGGACACCTTGGATTCCTAATTGAAAAACCATTTCCACGATTACTTCACCCACATGTTGTGGTAATTCATGTCCTACACATTCTGTAATTAAAAGATCAGCGCCTGCAGCGGCTCTGTTTAGATCAATATCAAATAATTCATCTATTTCTTCTCTAGAAATCTTCTTTCCCTCAGGAAATCTACTTCTTTCATGAGGTTGTATCAAATGGCCTATGCCAATTGTGGCTTTGCCTAAACTGTCTAAATATAATTGGTCAACGCA
>Ga0222713_10002751_pt1 | contig 18526 bp, 17 predicted proteins | sample C33_649DmetaG_FD_165061 | JGI IMG/M metagenome (GOLD analysis project Ga0222713, IMG submission 165061) | Estuarine water microbial communities from San Francisco Bay, California, United States - C33_649D | ecosystem: Environmental > Aquatic > Marine > Unclassified | place: USA: California...
AATGAACTGAATCCAATTCTCGTCATCGATCTGAATCGGAAACTTCTTTCTTACAGCAAGCAGGTCATAGTATGAAGGCTTGTATGGCTTACGCTTTGGTGCCCACTTACCCACAGGCGGAGAATCGCCCTTGAGCAGATTGCAGGTACTGCAAGCCGAAACAAGATTGTCCCAAGAATAGGTTCCACCCTTGCTCTTTGGAACAACGTGATCGAATGTGATGCACTTTAGCGTCAAAGGAGTTTCGCAGTATGCACACAGACCGTGATCACGGTAATACAAACCTTCAGCGCCCAACTTTACACGCTCCTTGACACGCTTGGTGTCAATACGAGCAATGACCGATGGCCACTTCATGTTCAGACTTGGCGTCAAGATCTTGCGATCATGCTCATATACAAGCTGACAGGTGCCATTGAATAGGCGCGTCACCGCATCCTCTACTGGAATTGTGTGCAGAGGAAACAATGATATTGGATGATAGTCCGCATTTAGTACGAGCGTTCTGAGTCCGATAGACATTGTTACCTCCTTTCAATTCAATCAGTAGTCTTGTCTTTGTTCAGTATCTTACTCAACATTTCATCAGCATACTTGGTATCTTCCGTCTTGTCAATACTATTTAAGAGCATCATCTGAATCATGGATTCGGCATCTCTACGCAGACGTTCTGGAAGACCATTGAGAAATGCATGAAGTTCATCGGGATCATCAAGTTCCCAAAGAATATCACATAGCGACTTTTGAATGTCACTAAGATTTTCCAATTCAATCATGTATATCTCCATAATGGTGCGAGGTCTTGGAATCGAACCAAGTTCTTCCGCTCTTCAGGCGGACGCTAAATTACCAAACCAGCTCACCTCGCATTATTTTAGTATACTCTTCTTTTTCAATAATTAGAATTTTTTTATCTGGATGTTGTTGTTTTACTGCTTCCATTTTTCTTTTATCATCACCCCACCAGTATCCCTTTATTTCAAGATAAATATTTTGTTCTTTAAGATAAAGATCTGGTGTGTATGATTTTTGTTGACCATCCAGTTCATATGACCAAACATCTTTAGAAATTTTTGGTTTGTACCAATCTATATTCATCTCATCAAGTTTCTTGACAATGTTTAATTCCCAAGTACCTTGAAGTTTTTGACCTTTATATTCAAACCATTTGCATTTACCGCCTCTATTTTTTAGACTTTGTTCTATACTCAATTTTTTTCTAGCCTCTATTCCCATTTTTGTTGGGACAAATGTTCCGTTGGCTATCTTTCGTTGAATGGTTTCTTTAACTTTTTTGGCGGTTCTTCTAATTTCGTCTGAAGTTTCTTTTGTTAGTCCTTTACGATGACTAACACGACCTTTTTTGCCAGTTTTATGTCTATGAGCAATACCGGATTCGGTATGGGCTCTCCATAAATGGGCAACTTTGGCTTTATCACTTTTTAGTTCTTTTCCACATATAGGACAATGAAGCATGAATAACTCCTTTATACTATTTATAGAGCAGACATGCGTATGCACCAAATTTATTTGATTAAGAACTAAATTAGCTGACCCTAAAAGATGCAAATAGACTTACTTTTTGCTATTTGCATCTTCTAGGCGCTTATGTCGGAGAGGTGGGACTCGAACCCACGAAACCATGCTCCCAAAGCATGTCGATTAGCCGCTATCAAACTCTCCGTAACTGGCAGCCTCGGAAGGAATCGAACCCTCATCTTCTGATTCGTAGTCAGATGTTCTCTCCGTTATACTACGAGGCTATAAATGGAGGACCGGGTGGGACTCGAACCCACGATGTATAATAGCAGATTAAAAGTCTGCGCCGCTCGCCACTACGGTGACCGGTCCAATTCTGGACGAACGACTTACACAAACTACATGCTACTATACACCAATTGGTAGGGGTGGTAGGACTTGAACCTACAACCTTTCGCTAATCAGGCGAACGCTCCGCGATTGAGCCACACCCCCATAATGGCGATCCGTACGGAATTCGAATCCGTGATCTTCCGCGTGACAGGCGGATGTCTTAAGCCACTAGACGAACGGACCTTTAAACTGGTGCCCACAGAGAGGATTGAACTCCCGACCTTCGGTTTACAAAACCGCTGCACTACCGCTGTGCTATATGGGCATATATCTTCAACTCTTGAAGTCATTATACCCAATCTAATGGGTAATGTCAAGAACTATTTTGGTGCTCATCCAAGGAATCGAGCCTTGATCTCCCGTTTACGAAACGGGTGTTCTGGCCGTTGAACTAGACGAGCATATCTTGGTGGACCGAGAGGGATTCGAACCCCCATAATCTCTGTTATGAGCAGAACGCATTAACCATTATGCTATCAGTCCGTAAATTGGTGGCCCCGCCAGGATTCGAACCTGGACTGCTCTCTAATCTGGAGACAATGCCGAGTATAAGCCGGGTGTTCTACCGTTAAACTACAGGGCCGTAATTGGTGCCTGCACATGGAGTCGAACCAGGATTTCCCGCGTATGAGACGGGCGTCTTGTGCCTTTGGACCATGCAGGCGTGTTGGCTCCCCCGGTTCGATTCGAACGAACGACATTTCGGTTAACAGCCGAATGCAACTACCGCTGTGCTACAGGGGAATAATTAGGAGTGGGCTATGTCATGAGCGTTGCATCATGCCATTTATCTCTTACTCAAGCCCCCACTCAGCTTGAATCGTATTGTTTACTCCAAATCATGCAGCACAAACAATAAGATCTGCATGATAACTTCATCGGTGTTACGAGTTGCGTCTCTGACCGTTGAAGTATGATGGCGCTCCTGGCAGGATTCGAACCCACAACCTACCGGGTAGAAACCGGCCGCTCTTCCGTTGAGCCACAGGAGCATATTTACTGATATGACTTTCTGATGGGCGAGGATCCAATTGTGGCTGTCATCCCCACAATCTTCGCCGTGACAGGTGACCGCGTCAAAGGCCGACCCCTAAAGGCTTTCGCCTGGTCTGACGCCCGCGCGTCTCAAAGGTGCTTCATCTAATGTGTGATGAAGCACTTCTCGCCCATCAGAAAGTCATATTCAATTTTCAAACAACATCTGAAGTATACTATGACATGCTGGGCATGTCAAGGGCTATTTTTATGGCATAGTCTGTAGGAATCGAACCCACCTCTTTGGTTTTGGAGACCAAGGCCCAACCACTAGACCAAGACTATATGTATGGCGGAGGGTAGAGGATTCGAACCTCTGGGACACTTTTCAGCGTCCGACTCGTTAGCAATGAGCTGCTTTCGACCACTCAGCCAACCCTCCATAATAACTTTGTTTAGGACCCTGGATTCGAACCAGGACTATCAAGTTTCAGAGACTTGCGTGTTGCCAATTACACCAGTCCTAAGCGAAGTCATTATTCTTCCGCGGGACCAACCAAATGGAATTGTATCATTCTTTTTTATTTTCTTATTTTCAAATCCATTTGTTATCCAACAAGTTCCGTGTTGTGAATTTTTTTCACCAGATTGTTTATTAGAATTTGATATACCAATTTTATTTTTAGTAGAATCTGAATGTTTCTTCCCTTTGAATGGATTCAAATAATTTTCTTTTTTGCTATAATGAGTATCTTTTATTTTTTTACAAAAAATAGATTTCCATTTTTCATCTTCTAGCAATTCTAAGAATTTTTCTGTTCCCTTTTTTATATTCTCTTTTGCCGCGATGGCATGTTTCTCTGTTAGAGAAAGACCGAGGCGATTTATGTAACTCCAACCGCCTTTACCACCATCGCAAAGATTGTATGTCTCTTCCGAAACAACAACCAGCTCAGCCTCTTTGGCATTCATGGATTCTTCATTGTCAAAGACATGAAGAATTTCTTTCTTGAAATTTTCTTTGCCGTACTTTTTTATTGCACGACAAATAAGTTTACCGGAACCCATATAACCATCATCAAGATCTTTGGTCATATGTTTTCCGATGTAGTATTTGTTATTCAACAAATTGGTGACTTTATAGATTGTGTAAAACATTGAAGCTGACCCTAGAAAGTAAAAATAGTCTTATATATTGCTATTTATACTTTCTAGGCGCTCATGCTGGAGGACTTGGATTCGAACCAAGATTAGCGGAGTCAAAGGCCGCAGGCCTGCCGTTAGCCGATCCTCCAATAAGATTTTGATGGGAGACTAGAGAGAATTGAACTCTCGCCTGCGGACTCACAAACCGCCGTCCTCGCCACTAGACGATAGCCTCCATCAACTGGTACTCCTGACGGGATTTGAACCCGTGTTTCTGCCTTGAGAGGGCAATGTCCTAGGCCTCTAGACGACAGGAGCATGAATGAAATCAGCGAACCTTCGTGTTGGCTTTGAACCAACGTTTCCGGGCAGCCATGCCCGGCGTCCTAGTCCCCTAGACGAACGAAGCAGGCACAAGCGAAGAGATTGCAGTCTCCTCGGTCATATACCTGGCTGACCGACTACACCCATGAACTGCAATCCATGAGCCGTCAATTGGTGGACCCTAGGAGAGTCGAACTCCTGACTTCGGTATGCAAAACCGACGTGTTCCCACTAGCACTAAGGGCCCTAAATTGATTCGCGGTTGGAATCGAACCAACAACCCACTACTCACCACGGCCAGTGGCTTTTATGGTCTGGCAATGCCTTTATTTTGAGAGCCGAATTCAGATTCATGCTGGCCGCATGAGCCCTACTATCCCCTCTCCAGCGAAGTTGAAATTGAGCGACGGGATATTATCCCAGGACACTTTCTACAGCAGTCCCTCCGTCTGTGTGCTATGCACGATCATTAAGCCGCTTTTATTGGAGGACCGAGTGGGGTTCGAACCCACATATTCTTGATTAAGAGTCAAGACTGATAGCCAATTCCAGTCATCGGTCCGTAAACTTGGTGGGCGCCTCGGGAATCGAACCCGCTCAATGTCGCGGTGTAAACGCGATGCCTTCCCATCTGGCGCTGCGCCCATTATCTTCATGACCCTGTGCATCGGTAGAATTGCACTACAACCTACCCAGCATGGATAGGCTATGCTCTAGCATAGGGGCGCGGCCGCGCCTGATGCACAGAGTGATGAAGATAAGTGATTGGAACATCATGGCACATTCCAACCTGTTTCTCTCGCGACCATGTGCGGCCAGTTTTATCTCAAAAACTTGGCAAAATGGTAGGGCGTAGGGGATTCGAACCCCTGTAAGCAGATTGAAAGCCTGCGATCCTAGGCCTCTAGATGAACGCCCCGTATATCAAACGGTCTTGGTTGTTATCTTTGTCTCGCCAGTCTCAGGATCATGATGAACATGATGGGCATGAAACGTGACATCTGGATGATCTTTCTTCAATGAAGTAAATGCATCCAAATTGGCTTGTGAATCATCATACAGATGCGCTGTCTTGTATCCGTTCTTGCGTATCTGATCAGACATCACTCGTTTCTTGCCCTCAGCTGGCGTTAGTCCAAGATTGCCTGCGCGATGCACATGGATCTGATTGATATCCAATCCAAATCTTTTCATGTGGTGTGCAAACTTATCCTTATCGTCAAAGTCTGCGCGAGCAGTAACAATCGCGACATTCTTGTTGTTCTTATGTATACCCTTGATCTTGGCTAGCATCTTGCGAATTGGCTTGGCTGTCTTGCCAAACTTTTCCGCTGAGCGGAACTCGCTAAAGTCATAGCGATGACCTTTGGGTAGTTTGTGCGTATTGAATTCTGAGTTGGATAGACTCTGAACACGCTTACCTTCGTGGTTCACGACATGAATACGAAGACCATCTCCATAGTGGAATAGTGTCTCGTCCATGTCCGTGAAATGCACGGTATCCGAATTCGGATCTTTCTTTTCTGTCAGAAAAGACTTGAAGGTAAACATGTTCTGTCTCTCAATTATTCTTCTTATTTATGAATGGCGGAAGCGGTGAGATTCGAACTCACGGGACCCGTAGGTCCTTCAGTTTTCAAGACTGACGGATTAAACCACTCTCCCACACTTCCATGATATTTTCTAGGACTCCACAATTGTCGGTGCCACCGCTCAATTGCGACTTCATTGGATTGCGCGACCCAATTGGCTTATCTCCACCCTGGCTGGGCTTCACAGATAAGCATCCTAGTAGGTGCCGCCAATATGACGACACCTTATTGGTTGCAGAGACAGGACTTGCACCTGTGGCCTTCTGGGTATGAGCCAGACGAGCTGCTTCTGCTCCACTCTGCGTTATTCTGATGTTTTCTGGTGTGCAGAGAATATAATAAATCCCTGCCAGGATTTGCGTTCGCTGATTGGCAGATCAACCGAAAGACAACTTATCCTCTTGCGGCTTCATTGCAATTCGTCCCCTGCACACTAGAAAACATAGAATGCTCTGATGTTTTCTAGTGTAGATGCGTCTACGACGCTCTTTCTTCCTCTACTAAGGAATTGGGACTCGCCGCTTCGCTGTAGTAGCAACCGCAATATGATTAGCGCGCATCTACACTAGAAAACATCAGATGTTACTCTGATGTTTCTTGCCTCCGGATTTTACTCGCTGCGTTATCGCCGCAGCTTTCATCCTCGGTGCCGCCCGTTCGTCCTAATCTAGTGCAGGACACGCCCTCGTTGCGTTTATCGAATATCAGATACTATCTGGTATTCATCACTTTGTCAACAAAAAAGCCCTCGCTGAGGAGGGCTTGTCTTGTGTGTAACGAAGTTGGAACTCCGTTTACAAGACAAGCCTCTCTGCTTGAATGGCTGACCATTCAGGCTTTAGTGTGACGCGATTTGAATTCTGTTTATGTGTTCTCTGTTTCATGTCTCTATTTAGTCGTCTCGTTTCATCATTTCTGTATTCTACTAAACTTTTTTTGGAACCACAAGGACTTTTTTTATCAACCCTGGTATTCGTTTTCCTCATGCCAGAGTTCAAAGTCCGAAATGCTAGCCTGCTCGTCAAGCCACTGCTCATATCCTTCCCAGAGGGTCGGATCGGCAACAGCCTCATCAAAAGAAGACTGCGTTTCGTTCGGGTTCATCGTTACCTCATCAATCAACTTACAAGCCTCAGTATATGTGGGTAACTGCGATAAGTCAAGGCCTAAATTTCGTGAATGAAATCAAGCACTTAGCAAAAAGGGGCGCTTTTGGCGCCCCTTCTGTCAGTCTCTGCGTGTTACCGCATGATATGGAAACTTTTCCAGAAAATCATTGCGATACTCTCTCTGATAGTAGTAGCGCAGCTCATGCGACATTGCTCTCTCGGCACGACGCTTGTTTGCTGCCTCCAGAGCCTTCAAGAACTTTAGACCAATTTCCTTGGCCTTGCTTCCCACTTTCTTTACCCAACAGAACTTCATTTGCTTACTCCTTGTACATTGAACGGACGACATTGCGATAGTCAGTAACCTGCTTGTTGAAGACATTCTCATAGATACCAAAAAGATTGTCTGTGTGCTTGTTGACCAATCCAAACATCTTGGATGCGATATCAACCTGCATATCTGTGACATCCAATGCAATTCTCTTCATCTTGTGCGTGAGTGCATCGGCAGTCTTCTTGGTCTCTTCAGTTTTGAAAAACTTGGCAAGATATTCGTTTTCTTCCATTGTCCAGGGCCACATCGTGCGCCTCCATTGTTCGTCGCTCACCATTGAGCCGACATCCATACTATATATGATTCTTGTGTGCGGTGCAACATGAATTCACCATGACAACTTGTCGCATGTCGTCGTTCAACGACATTTTGATTTGTCGTCGTTCGGCGACTTATGGAAGATTGTGACTCGTATCCTTGAGCATCTTGGAAAAACCGGGATGCAAGTTCTTGGGCATCTCGTCTTTTCCAAACCAATCAAATCTATCATTCTCATAATTTAGATTTGGCATGAATTCAGATTGCTTTGGAATCGTGCAAAGAAATGTATGATACTGGAAATTAGGTCTACTATAGTCCGTATACATGTGCTTGAGCTGATCTCTGGTAATCTCACATCCGATCTCTTCACCAACTTCACGAACGACAGTATCCATGAGATCCTTGTCGTTCGTGTCAGCTGACCCGCCTACTGGTGAATATGTATGTGGGCAATCGCAATGCTTGCTTCTCTTGGCGATACCATACTTGCCTGTGTCCTGTGCATAGAACAATGCACCAGCTGCTTGTCTTTCATTATCCTGTTCGCGTAAAAAAGACCTAAGTGTTTTCATATTTTCCTCTTGACAAGTGCTTGACACCACGTTATATTTATAGTGTTGCCGTTGAATGAACTGTATTAATTATTCAACATGATAGTTTCTCATCTTTTAATATCCTTTAGATTCATGTACCACCCAGCTGCAGTCAAGTTTACATTCTTCAATTGCTTATTTGCAGCAATCTTGAGTGTTGGTTGTACAATATTGATAAAAGTTGCTTCATTCACCATATTTTTTTGATACTGTTCATACATCTCATTTCTACGAACAACATTGGATTCTACTGCTGCCATCTCAACGAGGCTCACGAAGTCTTTTGATGGTTCCCAATGCATTCTCTTTGCAATTCTGGTAACAAAGGGTCTAGTCCAAAGATTAGCATCTAGAGCATCAATCGTATATGATACGACACCAGATTGCAGTTTTGCAGTTCTATATTGTGTCACCAATGATGACTGATCCATAGGAGCCAAATTCATCTTGATGTTAACCTTTGCAAGATCTGACTGCATTTTTTGCGCCAACAATCCAGAATTTACACTCAACATTGGTGTTGTTGAATATGCAAATGTAAATTCAAATCCGTTTGGGTTGTTTGACATGCTCAAATACTTTTTAGCCTTTTCCAAATCTAGTTTATAACCAAATCTTTCCGTTTGTTCCTGTGTTGTGCCACCAATTCCAATTGGAAGAATTGATGCTGGTCTTACACCATGTCCGCCAAGAAGATTCTTGATGATTCCGTCATAATCTATGGCATGTGCAATTGCAAGTCTCGCATTCTTGTTTGCAAGAGCGCCATTCAACTCAGAACTATTTGTAAGAACCATGTAGACATAATCAAGACTTGGTTCGGAAATAACTCTAAAATCTCTGTTCTTTGCTAGATCAAGCTGCTCATTTGATAGATTGAATGCAATATCAATATCATTTCTCTGAAGAGCCAAAAATTGTGCAGCACCATCAGCTATATGACGAATGATTACTCTATCAAACTGTAGACGTTCGTGCCAAAATGGATTACGCTCAAGAACAACAACTTCATTTCTTGTCCATCTTGTCATTCTATATGGACCAGATCCGTAAGACTTTTCATCAAGATGCTTGGTCGCAGTATCCTTGTCTTTTGCTGTTACGTCACTAACGCCACCGAGTGCTTCAAGCTGCTTCTTTGAAAAGACTGAAAGCGACACGGTTGTTAGAACTGGAAGCAATGATTCTTGTGGATTTACAACAAAAATATCAAGAGTATTATTGTCTAGCACGACAATTTCCTTGATGTTGTCTGTAAATTCTGCTGGCTGATCTTTAAGATTTTTCAATCTATCAAAAGAAAACTTTACATCGTGTGCGGTGACCGGTGCGCCGTTCCAAAACTTGGCATTATCGCGAAGATAAAATCTCCACGAATTGCCCGAATTTGAAAGTTCCCACTTTTTAGCAAGTGCAGGCTTTAGAACCTCATAATTGTCGGATGTGGCCGTAACCAAAGTCTCGTATACATTTCCAATTGTAAGTGGAGTTGTTAGATCTGCTTGACGACTTGGATCGTATGTTTTTCCATCAGAAATATTTGCACCAATAATTAATATTCTATCTCTCGGTTGAGCAAGTGCCAACTGTGAAATCAAAAACATCATAAAAGTAAACACAAAAGTCAATAATTTAAACATATTTTCCTTACTTTCTATAAATTAAAGTTATCCTGTTATTAACATTACATATCATCTCAAGGATTTGAGTAACATGTCAATTTTTGTTTTGTACTCCGAGATTGAAGAAAACGAAACTATGTCGTCATCATGTTCTCTTTTTACTCGCAGTTCTGTCCATGGTTTATCATTCCATGCTTTTTGAATTAATGAAACGATTACATCTTTTTCGTTTGCTTTGAAGTTTTTTCCCATTATAAAGAAATCAAAAGACAAAAACGATATGTCAGATGTGTTCCACAATTCATTAGGAGTCTTTAGCGTCTTTGTGCTTTTGGTTGAGAAAAAGCAATTGCCGCCGGTTTGATTTGAAATAAGTTTGCCCGATCCAAAAGTAAAATCAACTTCTTTTGATTTGGCCATATTAACAGATATGTTTGTTCCGTTGGTTACAATTTTTACCAATCTAGTCTTTATGTTTAGTCTCTTGTCTATTTCTTGAAAAATATCATCTATTTCTGGCATTATGCCATTTGCTACTGCTACTTTATGTGATGTGCCGGGCTTTACAAAGTCTTGTAGTGTCTTACCGTCAGGTCCGCTTGAACAAAAATAAAACGGAGACGACAGTATCCAATAGAAAAGATTTTCATTGGTTGGATTAATAAAACAGTTTTCTATGTTTTTATCCAAGTTTCCGAGATTGTTTCCTGTAAAAAACAAAGTTGGATCATTAGACTTATCCCAAAGCATTTTTCCCAAAGCACAGTTGTCTCCTATTGTCTTTATCGAATGTTTCATGTTGTTTTGTTCTAGAACTTTTGATGTCTCTTTAACATAAAACATCACATTTCCTGTAAGAGATCCAGTATTTACAAGAAGTATTTCTTGTGCAAATGCGTTTAGTGATGCCAATAGCAAGCAAATTGTGGTAAAAATCAATCTATGCATGATAATCCTCATTTAAAAGTACAATGCCTTAGTATATATCAATGCATTCTCTATGTTGTTTTGCAACAAGAATGCAAAAATAAATGGTATCATGTCTTTTCTTCTAAACACGAAACCAATTAATGAAAAAATACAAAAAGTTATCAAATAATAGATCTCTTGTGAGTATTTTTCACCAGCATTATATATGGTAAAAATACCAAAAGCAATAAAAAACAGTGGAACAAGTAGATGAATTTTTTGATAGAAAGACATGATAAATTTGATTGTTTTCCAAGAAAAAAACAAGCAGACTATATTTGCAACCATTAAGGTTATAAAAATCGTAAACAGTATCTCGTTCACATTGCTTTTGCTTATTGATATGTTTCCTTTCTCAAGAATATCCAAAAAAATATATTCAGTTGGTGTCATCGCAACTCCTACTGCCAACAAAGGAAAAAGAACGGCTATGTATCCCGAATTGTTTGCTGTTTCAGAACTTATTGCCTGAGCCACAAAATTTTTAGAGTCGATCTTTTTTTGTATAAAAAATGCTATGAAACTACTCATGTAATTTCCGCAAAAAGGTATCAATCCGGAAAAAAATCCAATAATTGAAGATCTAAAAATTACAAATTTATTTTCCCATATTATTTTTTTTCTAGAATTTACATTATTATCATACTTAAAAACAATCTTATTGATGCTAAAAAAATCTATTATTTTTGGTATTCCATAGATGCCAAAAATGACTGATATTGTTGGCAATCCGCCAAATAAATAAATGTTATTAAAAGTCAAGAACTCTTCTCTTGTTTGTATATTAAATCCTATTTTTGAACACAACCAGCCAAATACAAAAAATAAAAAAGACTGGTATAATTTGTTGTCACTAAAAACAATTGATAGTATAAAACCTATAGCTGAAAATATCAAAACCATATAAGTTTTTAGATAGAATAGTACATTTGAAAAATTTACAATTATATACCAACATAGAATACAAGAAAAGATGGCGGCAAAAAAACTTCCTATTGATGTTCCAAATAATACATCTTCCAACTTGTTTTCGTTTATTATTTGTTCTCTCAATTTCATCAATGGTAGTCCAGTTGTTTCTCCCGGAACACCTAATATCAAAGTGGGGATACTACCAAAATATTGTGTTGTGCTCAAAAGAGTAGAATAAAAAATTATATTGAACAATAAACTCTGATCTATGAGAAAACCATACATGAAAACGACTGAAGTTGTTATTCCAACACCAGGCGCTAATCCAACAAGTATTCCGACAAAAATACCCAATAATAGGGAAAATATAATTTCTAGCATTTTTTAAAATAAAATTTGTTAGTTATGCACAAAGTTGTTAAATCATTAAAAACATTAAAACTATTTTTTTTTGTCTGTATGAAAAAATTATCATAGATAATTTTTTTAAAGTTATCATAATTTTCAATTGCAGTCAAGTTCTTATTGTCAATAAAAAATTTCATAATGCTTGGCCATGATTGTATTGCTCTTATCCCTGCGTGTTCAACAATTTTTTTAAAATTTGGATAATTGTTTGGATTATTTTTATAGTCAAAAAATAGATCATCAGATTTTAATCCTTGATATGGTAATTTTACTTTAAAATTGTAAATGATATCAGAAATTTTATCTTGGTAATATCTTGTATCTAATATCTTTTTTTTATCTTCATAAAAAAAACTTTTCGGTAATTTATTAACCAACATGTGTGCTTGTTTTAAAAACAATTTTGCGGAACTTGGATGTATATGAAAATATTCATGATATGTTGGTAGACCGTCTGTTGTTAGATCATATTTGTTATCAAATGTGGAGTGAAATAAAGCATCGTTGAAGAAAAAATAAAACCCCTGATCATCATAACGAATTGCTGGTTTTTCTCTTCCCCAGAGATGAACAACTTTTTTATTTTGTTTTAGTTTTTTCCAATCTGGATTGAAGACATTTGTGTCTCTAATACGAAAAACAGGTCTATTTAAAATCAACTCTGTAACGTTTGAATCTAGATTCTCATGAAAACTATTTTTACTCAAATTGTTCCAAAAACGAAGATGCTCTTCTTGGATTTTAGGGAAATAAGTTATTTTAGTGCGTGGTGAAAAATTCTCAACAAAATACTTTGCCAAAGGTATTGCTGATTTTTCAATTTCATGACCGCGACCTTCAACATTCAAATATGAAAATTTTTCACTATCTTCAATTTCTATTTGCTTTTTTGTTGCAGTATCAAACATATCATATATTACAATTTCATCTAAAAAAATATTATTTAACATAAAAGTTTCTAGTACAGAATGACTGTCAGCACCGCCACTATAAAACAACACAACGTAATCATAGTTATTTCTTATTTGAATTGCTCTATCCAAATAAAGTTTTTGTAAATCTTCAATCGGCTCTTCATATAAATTCATTTCACTAAACGATTTTTCAATATTTGGAATATGAAAAAATATTCTTGTTTTTGAAAACACATCCGGTTCAGACTTAAGCACATCAAATTTACTTAAATATGTCGTGTTGTTTTTACTATAGTAATAATAGTACGGATTATCTTTATCGATCATTAAATATTTCCTATTTCATAATATTTTGAATACTCACAAAAACCATCATATCCTGTTGTATCATCAAACTTTACCAAAAACTGTTCATTAATTCTTTCTCTTATGTATCTGATCGAATTTCTCCAACAAGATCCATGCAAAGAATTTGCATCGAAGCGATTATGAAACCAAAGATCCGCTTCCGAATTCCAATTTAGAGTTGATTTCTTTGCTTGAAACCAATCTTTTTTCCAAGTATTTGAATACAATAAAAGTCTTGCGTTTTCTTCAAAAAAGAGTCTGGAGAGTCTATTTAATGTTAATATTTTCTCTTTTGTTTTTTCAAAGAAATTTGGGTCATAATCTTCAGTTAATGACAATATATTTTGTTTAGAAGACAAAACCCATTTTTTTAATGCATGTGATTGTTTACAAATCAAATCACATGCATCAGGACTAGAATAAAAAAATTCAATTTGAGCGTTTGAGTATTTTTCTATTTCAGGATAAAATAAATTCATGTTGTAGATTCTATCTGTAAAACACAAATGTATTTTTTTATTTCTAATCCTTAGTCTTGGCTTATCAAGGCCAACCAGTATTCCTATTTTTTCATTCTTTTCAACAATTGTTTTGTATTCATCAAAAGAAACAAAATTATATTTTGCGGAATCTATGGGATTCAATTCTTCTCTAACGTTCAATACCCAGCTTCCGTCTTGCTTGTTTGAAAAGTTTTCAATCGTGTGATTGGTCGTATCAAATATCTTTATCTTTGTTTTTGGAGATAAACTTGATATTTCTTTTAATCTGGGAAATAATTGTAGTTTTGTCTCAGTTAAAGGTTGTATTCTTGCATCAACATTACTCATTTCTAAATTTTCAAGAATTTTTATTCCAGAATTTACATGATGAACAATGATCTCGTCTATGAATAGATTTTGATTTAAAAAAGACATTATCATATTATGACTATCAGAACCACCACTATAATAAACAATAATATGATCATATTTTTGTCTAAGTTGTAGTGCTCTTCTGTGATAGAGAGTATCTAGATCTTCTTCTGGTTCAATTTTCCAATTATACGCTTGAAAAACCTCATCATTAAAATTCCATTTTATCAAAATTTTAGGATCTTCTATCTTGAAACTTGATTCACTAATTTTTTGGTTTATTCTATTGAGTAGTTCAGATGCACAAATTAGTGCTTGAACTTTAGAATGAAATTTTTGATTGTTTACTACATAATATCCGTGTATGTCTTTATTCATGATTTAATCACACAACAAGTTCGAATCAATACAGTTCTTTAAGTTCTGGCATAATATTTAAAATATTTTGATTTCTTTTTTTATCAAAATATTTTGTAGTTTCTATAAATTTTGCAAATAAATGAGTTTTGTCTTTTGAATAAAGATATTTTATCAAATTTATACCGCTTTCATAAATGTTTGTATCTATCACATGATTGTTATTTTTGTTTTTTTCTAGAAAAGATAATAATCTTTTAGTTGATATATCTTTTAATTTTTTAGGCAAAACTTGTATATCAAATATTTCAGGACTTGTAAGTGGATCATTTAATCTAGAAAATATAATATGATTATACTTTTTTCCATTTAATGGATAATTATTAAAAGATTTATTCAACATCCATTCATATAATTCCGTTATGGATAATATATTATATGCTTGTACTGTTGGTCTAATTCGGGCTTGAATATTGATTTCATTGGATAATTCATTAGCATAATCTATATTTGAAACTATTTTGTTCCACTTAGAAGGATATCTTATATAGTCATTTACATGGTCATAACCATCTAGGCTAATTGATAAATTTATCACTTTAAAATATTTCCAATATTCCAACATTTTGTTTGGAAGAACCGTAAGATTTGTATTATATCTCAATATGATATTCTTCGAAATACCATGTTCAATCACAAAATTAAAAAATTTATACATACCCTCACATATCATGGGTTCACCGCCAGATAAGACAAAGGTAATAATTTGATCGGGATTATTGTCATATATTTTTTTTACGAAATTCGACAAATTTATCCAAGATTTTTCATCATCGTCCCAACTTCTTTTTTTTAGTTGCTCTTTTTCTTGATCGCTCAAAAAAGAATGTAATTCTTGCATACCTTTGTTTGATTGAAAAATATCATTCCAATCATCAACCAATTGATTTGTGTGTTTTGGATTACACATTCTACATTTCAAATTACATTTGTTTGAAAACCACAATTCAATAAAAGTTATTGAACTCAAATCCATTGCGGGATTATAATTTTGAAAGTTTATGCCCAATTGCGAATCAAAAAACCTTCTTGCACCATTTGATTGATAATGTTTCCCATCACACGACTTTTGTGTCAATTTGAAACAATTTTGACATGCATCTGGTTGAATATCATTTAGAAATTTAGATCTAAAATTTTGATAGGTTGAAGAATTCCAAAGTTCACACAGATCAGTGTTTGTTATATTGTTTTTTAAAGATATGCTTTCTAAAGAATTATGCGTTTCTACACAGCAAAATCTAAAAGTGCCGTCAGTTGCAATATATAAAGAAGTGAAGGGTCTACTACAAAATACTGAAGATTGCAAAAATTTATTCATGTTTAGTCCTCAATTGTGCATTTCTTCTGATCTTGCATTGAATCCATTTGTTATATGTATTCACAAGCAACACGGACAACTCAAATTGATACTTTGCTTCGTAGTATGTGCATTCACTCTTTGATTTGCATAGTCTGAGTATCTCACGGCGAAACACATTCTTACCTAGTTTCTGTACATCTTCATTCAATTCATCTGATGATGAGTAGTATTTCATCCAATCTGATTCCACACGAATCTTCTTTGTCTTGCCCTTGACTTTCTTTCGTCCAGCACGGGTAAAGAGTTTTTTGCCAATATAAAAGCGACCATCATTGGTATTTGTGATTTTGTACACAAAGCCAATGTGGGCATCAATCATTTCTGAAGTAAAAGGTGATCCGTTATAGATCCAATGATTTTCATATTCCATACATTATATAGTATGGATTTTATTAGTCTTCGTCACTCAAATGTTTTTGCATTTGTGAGTAAAAATGCTTTGTTACATGCTGATTTGCATTTTTCACACCGTGTTTGTCGATAGTATCATTTAGCGCCTTTATGTGTGCTGCACGAGGCGGTAGATTTGAATATTTTGCCATGGCAGTATGATACGTCTTCAACGTTGGCGCTCTCTGATCTTCTGTTGCCGTCGAGTGCAAATAATCAGCAGATCTTTTTACTTCATCAATCTGCTCTTCATTCACTTTATTTACTCTGTGAATGCGCTCTTTCGGCAACTTCATAGTTTTGTCGTTAGGCCCCTTCAAATGATAATGTGTATCATCTTTTCCAGTAATTTCATATCTAGGTGTTGCTTTTGGATTGGTGACATTCACCTTTCTACCTACCTCAAAGTCTTCGTCAATCTTCTCCTCATTCATTCCCTCGAATACCTTAGGATGATTCTCTTTGGCTTCAGCTTTATCGCCATAATGATGAATTAGAAAGTTTCCTACATTTTTTCTTGGACCACTTACTCTATGATCTGAACCTTGAACCGCATTGCGCGATGGTGTTATCTTTACACCATGAGTTTTTGCGTCTTCTGCTCTATCAGATGCATCGCCGACGTAGTCGATTTCTGTCGATACATGACCTTTGGCTTCATTCATCTTGATTCCGTTGATCTGCGCCAAACGAAGTCTGAATTGAATTGATGTATTATCGTCCATGGTATCTCTCTCTCTGGGTGAGTTTATGTACTATTTATTCTTCCTCATCACTCCAGGAATCATCTTCCTCTTCAAATATTTCATAAATAGAATGTGGTTCGCGAGACTGGCATCTCCAACCACTCTAACAGCTATTGTGGGGCTATCAGCTATGTCTAATCTATCTATTTACTATGTATATGCTTATATACGCTTTGATGGAACACCTTACTATATTGGTAAAGGCAGAGATAAGCGGGCGTATAAAAATCATGGAAAAATACCAGTTCCTAAAGACAAATCTAGAATATTGTTTTTAGAAACAAATCTATCTAATGTTGGTGCTTGTGCATTAGAGCGACGTTATATTCGCTGGTATGGTCGCAAAGATCTTGGTACAGGTATTCTTCGCAACATGACAGATGGTGGCGATGGTTCTGGTAATTTATCTAAAGACAATAGAATAGAAAGAAGAAATAGAATGTTGGGTAAAAACAATCCCATGTTCGGCAAATCGCCATCAAATAAAGGAAAACCGTCACCATTAAAAGGAATAAAAAAATCTTCAAGAACTAAAGCCAATATGAGCGAAGCCATGAAAGGAGAAAAGAATCCAAATTATGGAAAAAAACTTTCATTAAAAACTAAAGCAAAATTGAGTGCTTCTTTAAAGGGAAGAAAATCTCATATGAAGGGCAAAAATCATTCTCACGATGCTAAATTTAAGATGAGTTTATCCCAAAAAAATAAATTTTGGTGGAATAACGGCATAATAAATACGAGAAGCGAAATTTCTCCAGGTAGTGAATGGTCTAAAGGAAGATTATTCACTACAAAAAAATAATTCAAAATAAATCTATCAATCGTCGTCTTTTTCCCAAGAATCCTCAAAATTTTCTTCAACGACATCCATTTCAAATCCGCAGAATGGGCAATAACAATCCTTGCCCATTACTGCGTCTTCATCATACTCTATCGTGTATTCAGAGTCACACGATACACACATTAGAGTCCTCTCTGTCATATGACCTCGCATCCCCCTGCAGTGCAGGCCATCTCCTGTGTACCAGTCGTTGTATCACGCTTTTCATAATCTGACAGCTTTGACCAATCAACATTCTTAGGCATTCTTTCTACCATTGCCTCATACTGCTCTTTCGTGCAATCCTGATATGGCATTTGCTTATAAGACGCATCAGAAAATGGCAAGAACGATACGCCAGACATCTCATCGAAATGCTCATATACCCATGCACCAACTTCCATCCACTCATCTTCCTTGACCGAGATGGTGACAGATGGCTTATGCTCGCAGAAATGTCTCTGATACTCAAGCCAAAGTTCAAGCTGCTCAATCGCAGTCATGTCCTTGCGAAATACTGCATTCTCTGGTGTCTTCATTGGAAATGCAAAGACATA
>Ga0222713_10002756_pt1 | contig 18504 bp, 31 predicted proteins | sample C33_649DmetaG_FD_165061 | JGI IMG/M metagenome (GOLD analysis project Ga0222713, IMG submission 165061) | Estuarine water microbial communities from San Francisco Bay, California, United States - C33_649D | ecosystem: Environmental > Aquatic > Marine > Unclassified | place: USA: California...
TTAAAAGACGAGGGTCTTTTAGAACCAGAACAAATAACAGAATGTATGAAAGTAGGTACTTTAAATTCTGGTCAGACATATCAATTAAAAAGACAACTAAAACAAAATTTTGATGAACATGGTGATTTCAAAATTTACAAAGAAAAAACTCAAGTAGAAATATTGCAAGAACATAGTAAAATTTTCGGTATAGACCTATACATTAGTTACATAGGTGAAGATAGAGTTTTGGTAACCGAAGATGATGTTTATTGAGGCAGTTCAAAATCTCAACTTAGTCAAACATGATGGTAAGACTAAGGAAGTAGACAGAGAGGAATTAGGTAAACTTTTTGATTTAAAAGTGTTAGATGAAATCTCTATCACTCCACCACCTGCAAATAACTCAAAGAAAACACTAGATGAGTTGAAAGGTATGATAGACAATATTAATAATCTATCAGACGAACAAAAGTCACAATACATTAATACAGATGATGATACTTCATACTATATCAAACAATACATGTCTAATGAAGACTTACCATTTGATGCAGTAGATATAGAAAAGATTACAGATAGTGCCAGACACATTGGTCGTCAATTCAAAAATGAATTTATGAGACCTAGACCATATCAACTTGCGAAAGAGTTGAATATGAATATGAAGTATTTTAAAACAGATACATCTGATTCACCATCTTATCCATCCAATCATGCATTACAGGCAAGAGTCGTTGCTCAGTATTATGCCAGCATATATCCAGAACACAAATCACAGTTATTGCAGGCCGCTGAACTGTCAGGACAGGGTAGAGTAGACGCTGGTATACACTACCCTACTGATAAGATGGCAGGTTATGTACTTGCAGATAAAGCAATGAAATATTTTAAGTATGAAATTTTAGAGGATGCTCCAGTGAATGCAACAGGTAGTGCTGTATCAACAGATGTGCCTGTTGTAAGAAAGAAGAAAAGACAAGAAGTAAATACAGTTTTTGACCTTCTGAAAAGAAACACTAAGTAATACATATGGATAAATTTTTAAACTATCTAGCCCTATTCACATCTATTGGAATTGCAGGTATTGCCGCTTACTTCTCAGTGATCGGTCTTGCAACTATATTCGCAGGTGCATATATGGGTGTTATAATTATGGCAGGTGCATTAGAGTTTGGTAAACTTGTAACTGCTGCCTTTTTACATCTAAAATGGGAAAGACTAAACTATTTCAAATGGTATCTTGTCACTGCAGTTGTCACACTCATGTTGATTACATCATTGGGTATCTTTGGTTATCTCTCAAAGGCAAATATAGAGACTACACTTGTCGGTGATGGCAACAACCTAGAACTCTCTATCATTGATACAAGAATACAAGGTCAACAGTCTAACTTAGACAGACTCAATCAAAGACTTGAGGGTTTAGACTTAGTTGTAACAACAGGTAGACCACAAGACAGAAACTACATCAATAGACAACAGAGAGACGAGAGAGCAGAGATCAACGAAGAGATTGATCAGATCGTTGCAAACATAGTCAAACTGAACGAAGATAAACTACCCATACAGAGAAGACAACTAGAACAAGATGCAGAGATAGGGCCTATCAAATATGTTGCAGAGGTCATATACGGTGAGAACATGACGAATGATCTACTAGATAACGCCACAAGGTGGGTGATCTATGCAATCATCTTTGTGTTTGATCCACTTGCAGTTCTACTTCTAGTCACATCTGCAGGTCTTATATCAAATCCTAGACAAGGCCCTAAAAAACCTGCAGTCGTTGAAAATAGATATGTAATTCAGGTGCCAAAAAACAAGGTTCTGGATCTCAATAAAGATAAATAAGTATACTAATTATTTTTTAGGAGAAAAACATGCCAGATCCAATAGATATATCCGCATATACAGATGAGCAAAAACTCGCATTCTTCAAGGGCGATGGCGCTCCTGTGCAACCAGAAGGATATGCAGACATGGCAGCCGATCATCCAGGCAAGATTTCATATGATGAATCTAAAGCCAAAAATGACGCTATAATTGCAGTATATGAAGCAGCAATAGCTAACGGCTATCATTCAGCACCTTCTGAATAAAAACCACTTGTTAAATCAGATTACTCATAGTATAATGAGTACATGCTATGGTTAGAACGAAAATTTCTATCTATGGTCATATCGTATTTAGATATGGCCAAGTGGAAAAATGACAATACATTAAATCACAGGTGCCCTTATTGCGGTGATTCTAGCAAGAATCAATACAAATCAAGAGGGTATCACTTTGTTGTTGAACAAAGTTTTGTTTATAAATGTCATAATTGTGGAAAATCAACATCTAGTGTAAACTTTCTAAAAGATAATTTTCCAGTTATACATAAAGAATACCTTAAAGAATGGTTGAAAGAAAGTGGTCGTGGTAAAAAAAGAATACAAAAGATGCCATCATCTAATGAATTTAAGTTTACTCCGAAAAAGGAAATACTAAATATGTCAGTAGAGAATTTGAAAGCAGTCTGTCATAATGCTTATGATAGAACTGTAAGTAGAAGTTATTTACAAGACAGACATATACCAGACGAGAAGATAAAAGAGTTGTGGTTTGTAGAAAATGCACAAAGTTTATCTTTTCTTCACAAAAAATATAAAGAAAGAGTTCTAGGTAATGATCCTAGAATCGTATTGCCATTTGTTACATCAAATGGGGAATTGATTGGTATCTCAGGTCGTGCAATCAACGATTCACCTCTGAGATATTTAACCATGAGATTTCGGGATGATGTTCCACTCATCTTCAACATTGAAAAAGTGGACAAATCTAAAACTATCTATGTCACAGAGGGACCCATAGATAGTTTATTCCTACCTAATGCTATTGCTGTTGCAGGTAGTGATTTCAAAAAGATAGATGACAGCATAAAAGAGAATGCAATCCTCATTTATGACAACGAACCTAGAAACAAACAGATAATACAAAAGATCGAAGAAGTGATTGATCTTGGTTATTCTGTTTGTATTTGGAATGATAAGAGAATCAATGGTTGTAAAGATATTAACGATATGATTCAGAGTGGTCTAACCTCAGAAGAGGTTGTTGGGATTATTAACTCTTGTACTTATTCAGGTCTCTCTGCGAAACTTAAACTAAAGGAGTACAAGAAGATATGAATTCAGAATTACATGTAATCAAGTCAGATGGTTCAAAAGTTGATATTGATTTAGATAAGATTCATAGAATGGTAGAAAAGGCCTGTAAAGATATAACAGGTGTCAGTGAATCACTAGTTGAAATGAATAGTGGTTTACAATTCTATGATGGTATCACTACACAAGAGATACAAAAGATTCTAATCAAATCTGCAAGTGATCTTATATCACTAGAACACCCAAACTATCAGTTTGTGGCAGCTAGATTACTATTATTTGCAATTCAAAAACAAGTATTCAATACAAAATGGAAAGATTCAGAAATCTATCCGTCTCTCTATGAGATCATAGTCAGAAATATTGAATACGGTGTATATGACGATAATATTCTAAACTTATACACCAAAGAAGAGATCGATAAGATTGATTCTTACATAAAACATGGTAGAGATTTTGACTTTACATATGCAGGTCTACAACAAGTCGTAGACAAATATCTAGTACAAGATAGGTCAAGTAGTACAGTATTTGAGACACCTCAATTCATGTACATGTTAATTTCTATGACTCTTTTTGGACAATACAAAGAGAATAGACTAGAATATGTGAAGAGATATTATGATGCAATCTCTACATTCAAAATTAATATACCAACACCTATTATGTCAGGTGTTAGAACACCATTGAGACAGTTTGCATCTTGTGTTCTTGTAGACTCAGATGATACACTAGACTCAATCTTTAGTTCTGATATGGCAATAGGTCGTTATGTTGCTCAGAGAGCAGGAATTGGCATCAATGCAGGAAGAATACGAGGAATTGGAAGCAAAATTAGAGGTGGTGAAGTCCAACATACAGGTGTTATCCCTTTCCTTAAAAAATTTGAATCGACAGTTAGATGCTGTACGCAGAACGGTGTTCGAGGCGGAAGTGCTACTGTCCACTTCCCAATTTGGCACCAAGAAATTGAAGACATCATTGTCCTCAAAAACAACAAAGGGACAGAAGACAACAGAGTCAGAAAATTAGACTACTCAATACAATTATCAAAAATATTCTATGAAAGATTTCTTAAAAACGAAGATATTACATTATTTTCACCCCATGATGTGCCTGGCCTTTACGAGTCATTTGGAACCGAGGAGTTTGATGCACTCTATGAAAAGTACGAAAGAGCAACATCTATACCAAAGAAAAAAGTCAGTGCAAGAGAACTAATTACAGATTTACTCAAAGAGAGAGCAGAGACTGGACGAATCTATATTATGAATATAGATCACTGTAATAGTCATAGTAGTTTCCTAGACAAAGTGAACATGAGTAATCTTTGTCAGGAAATTACCTTGCCAACTGATCCAATCGATCACATTGATGGCGAAGGAGAGATTGCATTATGTATACTTTCTGCAATTAATGTGGGTATTGTGAAAGATGATGAAATGGAAAATCTTTGTGATCTTGCAGTCAGAGGATTAGAAGAATTGATTGATTATCAACAGTATCCTGTACCTGCCGCTGAGAGATCAACACTTGCAAGAAGATCATTAGGTATTGGTTACATTGGTCTTGCTCATTATCTTGCAAAACATAAATTAAAATATAGTGATCCTGAAGCATGGGTTCAAGTGCATCATTTAACAGAAAGTTTTCAATATCACCTATTAAAGGCATCAAATCAGATTGCAAAAGAAAAAGGTGCATGTGAGTATTTTAACAGAACAAAATACTTCAATGGTGAATTGCCTATAGATCATTATAAAAAAGAAGTTGATGAACTTGCGCCTGCAGTTTACCTATTAGATTGGGATTCTCTTAGAAAAGATATCTACAAATATGGATTAAGACACTCTACACTTTCTGCACAAATGCCAAGTGAATCATCAAGTGTTGTATCAAATGCAACAAATGGTATCGAACCACCAAGAGATTATTTATCAGTGAAAAAGTCAAAGAAAGGTACACTTAAACAAGTTGTGCCACAATATTCACATCTAAAAAATAACTATACATTATTGTGGGATATGCCTTCAAATGAGGGATATATAAATGTGGTTGCAGTAATGCAGAAGTTTTTTGATCAGGCGATATCAGGTAATTGGTCATACAATCCTGAGAATTATGAGAACAATGAAGTTCCTGTATCTGTAATGGCAAAAGACTTACTTACAACATATAAGTTAGGTTGGAAAACTTCTTACTATCAAAACACTATGGATGGTAAAACCGAAGATGTTGTAGAAGATTTATCAAGTGCAGCCAATGTAATGTCAAAATATGGAAAAGAAGAGGATGAATGTGAAGCATGTGCCATCTGATTTAGAGATTGAATACCTTGCAGATGAAATAGAAGAATATGGTGAAAGAGCAGGCCAAGTAAGACCTCATTATTGGTCTGGTAAAACCAATAAGTTGACAAAACAATTTATAGAAGATCGCTATATTGTATTGAGGGATTTCATACCAAAAGAAATCTTAACCATGACACTAGATTCATGGAGGGCAATTGAAAGTAATCAAGAATATCATGATATGTTCTTTCCAGAACCAGAACAAGAAATTACACACAACTCACCTGAAAATAGTCTGAGAAAATCAGAGGGTTGTTATTGTTTTCCACCTGCCATATCTTTACATCATTGGTTAAGAAATGCATTGAGAGAGGTTTTAGATTTACATCTAGGTGAAACATATTCTTATACAAGAAAATATGTAAGAGGGGCTTACTTGAAGGCTCATACAGATAGACCATCTTGTGAAATAAGTGTTACATTATGTTTAGACTATAAGACAGACGATAATACACCATGGAAAATATGGGTGCAAAATGATCAGAATTATATTGATAGAGTGGATGATCAACAAGGTATTTTTGAAGAGACACAGGCATTACCAGTAAGAAAAAGAACAGGTAAATGTGTATCATTAGAACCTGGTGATATACTTCTATATCAAGGACCAAACATACCTCACTGGAGAGATTATCTTCTTGGTGATTACAGTTATCACATGTTTTTACACTTTGTAAATTTAAAAGGAAATATGATAAACACAGAGATGGGTCAAGTGGCTTTAAGACATGATAATAATCCCAAGTATATTGCGAGCAGATTAGGAAGACATGTTTTATCGTATGATGGTAGAGAAAATAGATGGGATTGTTCAGGTAAAGAGACTCAAAAGAAAAGGGATATGCATAAATGGTATGAAGAGGTGTACATGCCAATATCAAACAAATCAGATATTGTAAATTGTTATAATCATATACATTTTAAAGAGAAGAAAGAGAAAAATTAATGACTGTATTTAATAAGAAAAACATAGATTTCACCAAACAAAAGATATTCTTTGGTGAAGCACTGAACACACAAAGATTTGACGAATTCAAATATCCTATATTCGACAAACTTACTCAAACACAATTAGGTTTCTTCTGGCGACCAGAAGAAGTCTCATTGCAAAAAGATCGTGCTGATTATCATCAACTTAACAATGCACAAAAACACATCTTTACTTCTAACTTACGATATCAAACATTGCTAGACTCAGTTCAAGGTAGAGCGCCATCCATAGCATTCTTACCTTTCGTGTCTTTACCTGAACTTGAGTCAGCAATTATCACATGGGACTTTATGGAGACTATTCATAGTCGTTCATACACACACATTATCAAAAATGTGTATGCAAACCCTAGTGATATATTTGATACTATCTTAGATGAACCTGCAATCGTAAAGAGAGCAGAAATGGTTACCGAAAAATATGATGAGTTCATTGAACTTGGGAGACGAAGACTCTTAGGTCTCAAAGTAGAAGATTACGACTTATACAAAGCATTGTATTTGGCATTGATCTCAGTTAATATACTAGAAGGCATTAGATTCTTCGTCTCATTTGCATGTAGTTTTGGTTTTGGTGAACTGAAACTAATGGAAGGCAGTGCAAAGATTATATCTTTCATTGCACGAGACGAATCTCAACATCTTGCTATATCACAACATATCCTCAAGTGTTACAAGAACCATGAGAACGATAAGTTGATGAACAAAGTAATGCAAGACTGCGAAAAAGAAGTTTACGAGTTATATGAGAACGCTGTTCAACAAGAAAAAGAATGGGCAGAGTTCTTGTTTAAAAACGGTTCAATGATTGGTCTATCAGTGCCATTGTTGAACAACTATATAGAATATATTTGTAATAAGAGACTCCGTGCAATAGGTCTTGATGCAATATATGATATATCATCAACAAATAATCCATTACCTTGGACACAACATTGGTTCAACAGTAAAGGGTTACAAAATGCACCACAAGAAACAGAAATAGAGTCGTATGTGATTGGTGGTATAAAACAAGATGTAACAGATGATACCTTCAAAGACTTCAAACTCTAGGACAATAAGAGAACACGCTAAATTACTAAAAATGAGTAGTAGGATTGGCCCTACTAATAATGTTCTCTATTTTGGTGATACTGTAGATGTTAGAATATGCCCAAAGAATGGTCTATCTACATTTACAAAACTATATCAAATGTTACATGACGATAGTGATATAGATCAGGCAGAGAAAAGATATATTGATATAGAACAACATGCAAGTCGTATCAATCCACCTTTTAGAGAAGATACAATTAAGATTGCAATTCGAAGAGATCCAGTAGAAAGGTATAAATCTGCGATAAGATATATACATAGAAACAGAGATAAACGATTTCATATTGATGAATTAGAAATATTAGATCCACATTTCTTTTCACAATCGTATTACCTGGGTCATTTAGATGACTATGATTTTGTTTTTCCATTATCAGAAATAAAGAATGCATTGTCTTTGATCTTTGATAATGTAGAACAGAATGTAATGAGTAGAGACGATATGTGTTTGATGTGGGAGAATAGGTCAGAGAATGACATAGAATTCACAAGTGAAGAACTAACCACTGTACAAGATAAGTACAGTATTGATTATATAAGAGGATGGTATTAATGATAGAAATATTTGGTAAAACTATGTGCCCTTTTTGTGATAAGGCAAAAGCATTATGTGAAGCTGGTGGGTACGAATACACATACAAACAATTAGATGTTGATTTTACTAGAGAAGAACTGTTTGAACAGTTTCCAGGCGCTAGAACATTCCCTCAAATTCGTGTAGACGGAGAGGCAATTGGTGGTTATGACGAATTGTGGAAATGGGATGTAAATCAAAAAGTTCTTAAAAATCAATAACATAGGGGTGGGTTGACAGTGGGTACACTTTTTTGATAGGATAAAGATAATGAGAAAGTATTATTTGTATTTACCAGAGAAAAAAGAACAAGGTGTCGATTCAGATCGTTGGATGCACTTGTTCTCTCAGATAGATAGAATGTATCAGGAAGTAAGAATATATACTGCAGGAGTTGACTTTCAAAAAGCAAAAGCAAAATACCCATTACCCTATGCAGTATTCATAGATCATGACCAAGAAGAAGGAAAGAAAAAATCTTTCGAAAACATGTGGAATATGATTATGATAGATAGTGGTAAAACAGACGAAGAATATAGACCAAAAAACTTAGAGGATATTAATGAAGATATTTAGATATTGGTGTGAAGAATGCCTGAACGAGTACGAAATTGAACCCATAAACGAACCAACAGAAGAGATAAAACCGAAAGTCTGTTCTATATGTGCATCTAAGATTGATGAATGGTATTGTGATGATGAAGACGATCTATAACGATAACATTCTAGTAGATTTTAAAGGTCGTATTGCAGAAAAGAAAAGAATAGAACAATACATCAAAGACACACTTAGGCACTTCATTCCACGCCTCAGGAGAGTGGTTTCCGTCAATATTATCGTTAGTAATACACTAGAAGACAATTGTTATGGTTGGTGTCTAGGAGATCGTAAGGAGATCGAAATAGAACTCGCCAGATCGTCTGGAAACGAATCCTTTGACTTGGATTACATGATGTTAAACTTAGCACATGAACTGATACATGCCAAACAATTTCTCTTAGGACAACTATCTCCCTGTCATTTCCGATGGAAAACTAAAGACTACGGAAATACTGCATATTCCAGAACACCTTGGGAACGAGAGGCCTACAAGAAGGAAGACTACATTTATGAGACTTTTTGGTTAGGAAAGGGTTGACAATAGGTATCAAAAAGTAGTACCATAATAGTATGAAAAAAGATGAGATAAAGAGAATATTCCTTGATATGGACGGCGTACTTGCCGATTTCATAGTTGGAACAAGTAAATTACTAGGGCAACCTATCACTCCAGATGATGCAGGTCATAAACTGTATGATGCTAGAAAAGAAGAGTTAACAAACAAGAGACTGTTTGGTAACTTACCGCCTATGCCAGATATGTACGATCTAGTTGCATATGTCAAACACACTGGTTTACCTACTGAGATTTTAACTGCTGCTGGCACTGTCAACAGAGAGTTAGTAGTACACGACAAAGTAGAGTGGATTAAAAAACATGTTGATCCAAGTTATGTTGTCACTTGTACTTACAAAGGTAGTCAAAAAGCGGCTTTCGCACAAAAAGGTTTTGTGTTGATTGACGACAGACAAAAGAACATTGATCTTTGGATCAAGGCAGGTGGTATTGGTATTTTACACACTAGTGCTGCTGATACTATTGAGAAACTTAAATTACTTAGAAAATGAATAACTAAATAACTTTATGAAAAAATTTACAGAATGGTTACGCTCCTTGTTTCGCAAGGAGTTTTTAATTACAGTCTACCGATCAGGTGATAGTTCACATGTATATAAGTCAGAATATACTGCACTTAAATTATTTGTAACAAAACCAAATCATTTAAAATTTCGTGATTTTGACGGCAAGATGATTGAACTTAGATCAGCTGTTGGTTTAGACTATAAAATAGAGGAATTATAATGCAACAGTTTTTTATTGCAATTATACTTGTATTAGGTCTCTCTACATGGTACTTATGGAATGACAGAACCACTCTTATTGAGAATAATGTCAAACTAGAGAATGCCGTTGCAACACAACAAAGAGCAATGGATGAAATGCGAGAGAACTTTGAGAGACAAGGTAGAGCATTGAATCAGTTGACTGCTAGAAATGCAGAAATTGAACAAGATATGAATAGATACTTAGATATCTTTCGTAGACATAATCTAAATCAACTTGCAGAGGCAAGACCTGGTTTAGTTGAAACAACATTAAATAATGGTACTAAAGAAGTATTTGAGGATATAGAAAATGACAGTAGAGAAATTAGTAATCTCAATCCTGGCAACAACCCTAATTAGTGGTTGTAATCTCCTGCCGACAAGAACTATTGAAGTAAAGTCTGAACCAATCAGATTAGATATTATACAACCTCAATTACCTAGAGAGATTAATCTTACTGAACCTCAATGGTATGTGGTATCAGAGGCACGAATCATCAATCGTTGCAATCAAATCACAAACGAAGATGGCACTACATCAAGACCAAGAACCTGTGATCAGGCAGATAGAGAATATCCAGATATGCCTGAGGGTTATACATACTTAGATAGATTCTTAGATGAAATGAAAAAACAGAATGGTGGTTCTGTAGTCTTTGTTGCAACAACAATAGGTGACTATCAAGTGATGTCAACCAATATGCAAGAACTCAGAAGATATATCAGAGAACTTGGTGAAGTGATTATATACTATCGTAATGTAACACTGCCTAACGGAGAGAAAGGAGTGGGTGTTGGTGTGAGAACAAATGACAACACCGACTAATTTCAAACCAGCAAGAGTAGATTTATTGCCTGTCTTTTCAACTCCTATGTTGAGAGGCATGCTTGATCTGGATCTAAATCCAATATTGCAGGATTGCAGAAACTTGGTAAATTTAGTCAGTTCTAAATTTCCAGAAGACAATAGCAGAAATTACACCACCTATTTTGATCCTAATATTCGTATGCAAATGTACGATATGCCATGGTTTAAAGAATTCTCAGATATAATGAAAGACACATATGCACAATACTGTTTCAATGTGTTTGGAAATGATATGACATATATTACTAGAAGAGATATTCATTTTTATGCTTGGGTAAGTGTATATCGTGGTCAACATCAACACGAAATACACAATCATGTCAATTCTCATGTATCAGGCACATGGTATTTAAAAACAGCAGAGAATACATCACCTATTAAGTTTCTAAATCCAAATCTCGCAGAGTTTTCACACAAAACACATCCAGAACCTTTTTCAGATGAGAATACACCAAATGTAGTATACACAGGTACGCCATATTCTCACAGTCATTTAGAAATATATCCTGTAGATAATGAGTTTCTCTTATGGCCAAGTTATCTCATGCATTCTGTACCACCACAATATATTGAACAAGACAATTACGAGAGAATATCTCTTTCATTTAACTTAAAACATAAAGACAACATTGATCATAATTGGTCAGAAAACAATCTACATTACGGATTTTTAAAAAATGGGTAAAAGTAAAGCATTTGATTTTGACGAACTATTTAAATTCAGCGGTAATTTTGAACCACAATATGATGGTCTTGTACTTACTATAGATAACTTCTATGAAAATCCAAATGAAATATATCGTTTTATAACAAAACGAGATTTTCCTTTATGGAAATATAATTCAGAACGAAATAGTAAAAATGGCATAGACTACAACGATTGTAGAATTACAGACAGTATTGCACACCCTACACGAAAATACTATGCAGATATGGATCGTGTATTACATGAGTGTAAAAAATATTGGCATAAAGGCGATTATAGTTGGAATAACATATACGAGTTTAACATATTTCAGACTAAAACTGTATTTGATAACAAACTGCAACATTATCCTCATATAGATTCTACATTTAACACACCAGATAGATTATCAGTGTTGAATATGTTAGTTTACTTAGATAAAGAGGAAAATGGTGGTACTGCAGTTTATGAAGGCGAATGGATTACAAATGACGAAAGATTTAATCTTTTATATCCTGTAGAAGACATATTTAAAATAGAACGAGTCATACCTGCTAAATTCAATCGTTGTGTTATATTTCCAGGCAATAGATTGCATGGTGCATATATAGATGATTACACAAAATACTCAGAAGATGGTTGGAGAATTAGTCAAGTGAGGTTTTTACATCCATGTTAGATCATATACAAATCGTATCTAAAGGGCTCGATAGAGATACCTGTCATTTAATTATGAGAAAATTCTTTCATGCAAAAATGACTGAGGTTACATTATCAAATTATGTTGCGACACCAGTAAATGTTGAAGAAGAAGATAGATTAAAATATTTTGATGTGTATGGTAGATTGTGTTATTCAATTGGTCCATCTAATAAAGACTTCACTTCTATTATAGATTTTATAGATTATTTGTTGCCTAAGTCAGACGATTTTGCAAGAATATCTTATATGCAGATCATACAATATCCTGTAGATACATTTATAGGGTTCCATAAAGATATTGCAGAAGAAGACTCAGGTACAGCAATCTTCTTTTTAAATGATGATTTTGAGGGTGGTAAACTTATCGTAGATAATATTATAGTTACACCATCACAAGGTACGATGGTTGCATTTAACAACTCTACACAAAGATGGCATGGAACTGAACCTGTCTATAAGGGTGATAGATTTGTACTTGCACTTTGGTTTGACCGTGGAAGTCCAGAAGATTTTGATGAATTTCATGCAGAAGATGATATGTCATCCCAAAAGCTCGAACCACAGGATATTCCACAAACATATAAAATAAATGAGTGATTCATTTTATTACAAATGTGAAGTTTGTAGAGAAATGTTTCCAGTCGTAGAATTAAAGTATCATACACCTGAAACTGAAACACCAGTTGTTGTTTTTTGTAGTGCAGAGTGTAGTTTTAAACATCATATAAATAAACAACAACAGGAGAAAGATTATGAGTCCAGTGAAATTCGGTAAATCGCATGTCAATGTCAATCGTGAAACTAAAAAGAAATCAATGGTTCACGATTACATGAAAACCAAGACTAACGAACAACTGATCGAAGCATACAACAGTTTAAATACTTTACCAAAAAAGAAACAAAAGATCAGAGTAGAACTAGAAAGAAGAAATAAAATAGGTAAATCAAATATAGTCTTTACAGACAAAGAAATAACAGCAGATGTAGTATAACGGCTATTATGAGACCTTGCCAAGGTTTAGATCCGAGTTCGATTCTCGGCATCTGCTCCATTTCGGAGGATTAATTCAGTGGGACTGGACACCGCCTTGAAAGCGGTTGGAACCGAAAGGTTTGGGGATCGAGACCTCAGTCCTCCGCCATTTAGAGAGGTAGAATACACTAGTCTCTAAAACTATTCTTTTATAAATACTATTATGCCAAATTTATATAAAGAAAGAGAATGTCCTAATTGTGGTACTACAAAAAGAATGCATCCTTCACAAGAATATTGCAGTCAGACTTGTGTGGCACAAGCAAAAAGAGACGAGAAGATAAAACTGTGGTTAGATGGTGGTGATGTTCAAACCACACGAGGAAAAACTGCAACAGCACATTGGATAAGAGATTACTTATTAGAACAATCTGATCACAAATGTTCAAAGTGTGGATGGGGTGAGACGAATACTTTCACAGGAAAGATACCACTTGAACTTGAACACATAGATGGTGACTTCACCAACAATAGACCTGAAAACTTAGAAATTTTATGTCCGAACTGTCATTCTTTGACTTCAACATATAAAGGTGCCAATAAAAAAGGTCGACCTAGATCAAAATATTACAGAGGCACATAAATATTCATATGACATTTAATCAAGTAAGAGAAAAGTTGATCAGTGGTAAACACACTATTCGGTACAAATCACTTACAACTGAAGGAAAAGAACACGAGATAGTCGGTTCATTATTAAATGTCAATGTCTTTCAATCAGAATCAGATAAGATTCTAGTATTCTCACCAACAGAAAATCGTTGGTTAGATATCGAAGTTTCTACCATTATTAGTGTAGAACCTGTATAAATAACAATTATGATCAACACAACATTAGACATGGGTAGTTCGGCATGCTCACTAAATTCACAAAGATTCTCTTTGCCATGTATATTGGTTGGTCAATTGCGGCTGATATAATTCTAGTATCTGGTCTCATCTACTATTTCTTTTTTCTATAAATACCTTGTATGATAGTATGTTCATGTGCTGTCATTAATGACACCATTTGCAAAGATATGCTGAAAGACATGTCAGTGAATGATTTTTGCAAAATTTCAGGCGCAGGTTACACTTGTGGTTCCTGCATTCCCACATTAGTTACAATCAAACAAGGAGTTTCTTATGGAAATAATAAAGCCTCGAGCAAAACGAATGATGAAATCAGAAATAGCAAGACAAAAAAGAAAGCAATTGAAGACACTCAAACGAGGTTTGCAGGAACGACTGTTTGCACATTTCCGTAGACTACGAAGAAAAAACACTAAATAACTATGTGACAATTAAATGACAATTGAAACAAGTAAGTGACAACACTGAAAATGTAATAAAGTTATTGAACGCCACACAACAGAGGAGATTAAAATGCATAGTATCGCATCATGGTCTGCCAATGTAGGGCACGCTTTCATTCGCAGATTCAAACAATTCGACAAGTTGATGAAGATGAACAGATTTCACAAAGTCTGCAATAAATTTCTAAAATAAGTCTTGACAAAAACCCATGTGAACCATATAATGGACACATGGGTTATCTCAATCTTAATTCAAGTATTCGCTATGGTCCTCATGGCAAAAAAAGAAAAACCAATGCATTTAAAAAATGCAAAAAAATAGAATTTGAATTTAAACCACACAGACCAGATTTATATAATGAATTACTAGAAGATCAGAAAAAATTATATCAATCTTTGGAGTCTAAATATGGTGATCTTTCTCATATGAGAAGAAAAGAACCACAGGTTTATACAGGTGAGCGTAAATTATTGGGAATCGCCACTATGCATAAATCAAATATGGTTCCAGTCTTTGCAGAAGATAAAAATTATGCAAAAGATTTAGCTCGCATGAGAAGATAAATAAATAAATAAAATATATTATTTTATGGAGTAAATAATGGAAGCATCACACCAACTTGATTTGAATATATTTCTTCTAAAGCCAGGTTCTAATCCCATAGACACCGAAAAAGTTAATATCATTCAGATGTTGTTACACAAACACCGAGTCGCACACTTAATACCGCATTTACATGTTCATGTGTATTGTTATACAGATGACCCTACAGGTATTGAGACTGATTTCGGTATAAAAATATTACCTCTTACATTAAGAGATAATATTACCAATCCAGATTTCTATTTACTAGATATATTGGATGATGAACGATTTGAGAAAGCCCAAAACTGTTTTCTCGATCTTAACTTGTTGCCTTTAGAATTGTGTCAAACAGATATTATTACTGCTTGTCCACAAAAAGGTGAGGCACATGAGTTACCCACATACATTACGCTTGATGCAGAAACTAAATTAAAAATTGTCGATGGCAATTTACCATTTCTGTATATGACGAATGATTGGTGGTTAGACGAACCCAAAAACTCAACACATATGTTGAAATGGTACGGCAGTGAAATTCGTTCTTTGAAAACAAAATTCTTAGAAAGTCCTGAACTTGCACAATTAACTTCTTTTGCAGAGTTTATTGATACACACTTTAAAGGGTTTATCTATAATCCTAAATTAGGTTTTGTTGCACCGTTTGCTATTAACGATCAACAAACCAACGAAGACTTTACAGAGTCAGTATGGGATCCTAAGATTCGTGTCTTTTTCCCTACATTGTTTGATGGCATAGGTGGTGATCCAGATGATAAATTCGTCTATTACGACCATGAATGGAAAACCATTAATCGTCATGTTAAATTCTTTGTCGTACAAGGTGAAGAATCACCAAATAGGGATCTATTCCTTAGATCATGGGTCATATAATACCCAAAGACTTCCATGAAGACTACGCTGAATTCCTGACACCACAAGAGTGTCAGGAGATCAGCACTATTATATTAAATTCAGAACAAGAAGTATTAAATATTGATAATCATGAGAATTATGATTATTATACTGGTACAACAAAACAATTTAATGTCTATAACTGGTTAAATCATCCAGAAATACAACAATATAATATACACGAAAGATTATTATCTTTACCTATGTTAGAGAGTGTTAATTATATTATGGTGCAGTGTTGGGCAAATATATTAAGATTTAAAGAAAATATAGGAGAACATGCTCATACTGAATTAGAGTTTGATGTTTCTAGAAACTTTTATGCCTGCAATCTGTTTATCTCAGGTAATACAAACACCACTACATGGTATGAAGACACAGGATACACACCAAACGCCATAGGAACTCTCTCCTGTGTATCGGCCTTTTTACGACACAAAGTACCTACACATCTTTATACAACCCCTAGAATATCAATGGCCTTCGATATCTACACGAATCCTCATACATTTCATCAATTAAATAATGAACCGAACCGATTTACTTTCTACGAGAGAAATAACGGTTGACGATATACACACGAATATAAGCAAATACCGTCATAAACATGGTCGAATAGGTTGCGATCCAGAACGAATCCCTAACTCCCCATAAATCTAATAATATATACAATACTCCTATTTGCAAAGGGTAATTAATAATTAAACCAGAAAACACTACGCCGATAGTCCGCTGATGTATTTCTCTTGACCGACTACCCATACCAACCTACTAATGATATTCTTTTACCACTTTTCACACAACCGACTCTATGTTTATACCATGAGGGAAACATCAGAATATCGCCACGCCCCATAGACACACTTACGGCGCTTCCGTGCTCATTGATATACGAGAACTCACCGCCTACAAAATCATTAGGATCGCATAATAATACAGATACCGATATTTGCCGATGCCTTTTTCGTATAATATCCGTATGCCAATCATAGAAATGACCCTCAGTATATTCAGTATATTGATAAGGTTCAGGCGCCACCGACAACCCATAAGGGTTATTCATCACCACCTCTTGTAACCGACTATGAAACGATAAAGGTACATCCCGCCATTGTACACCACACGACACCGAGTTCCGAACTCTAAAATCCACCGATTCATTCTCAATACGAGACCTTTCGACCAAAGGCGAAGCAAATTCTATAATAGAATCACAATCCGATACAGAAAAGACATTAGAATAACTATGTACCACACACCCATTATAACCATAACCATTAATCCTGTCTATCCACTTTTCCAAACATTTATCAAAGACACTGTACGCATTTCCGAAGACTTGTTAGCATATTCGTGACCGTGATGCATAGAAGGATAGAAGTAGTAACCACAATTGTGTTTCCATGGTATTTCAATAGGATTCTCTGTATTCCGATCATAGAATATTGTACCGTTACCTGATTCACCAATGTAGATAATACATGAGAGTGCCTTGTTTCTATCATGATGTAGGGGATATGACATACCTGGTGGTGTAAAAGAAAGTCTATGAGAATTAATACCACTATGTTTACCATGATAGAGAAAGTCTATAAGAGCATATGCAGAGGAGTCTCCATAAGGTAATGCAAACTTATTCTCTGCATGACATTGATCGATAGTAATCGATTGTATGTACGAGAGTTCTTCCTCTGTATAGAAATCCTCTAGGAGATAGACTTCCGCATGATTCTCAGAGAGAAAAGTAGGTGTCGTATTATATTTCCGAGACATAGAATTATATAGGATTCTAGGGGTTGACAATAGGTCTCACATTTTGTTAGGATGGTATAGTAGGAATACAAAGGAGAAAAAAATGAGTAAAAGTAGAAAAAGAAGAGAATTAAATGGTAAAGACAACTTTACATTCAGCATGTTCTCAGGTACCATGAGTGTTTCGATGGATAGTCAATCCTCGAAGGTATTTTCACCTATGGTCAACAAGAAATGGAATGCTAAAGTGAATAAAGCTGCTGCTGAGAGAGATTGGTCAGAATTGATCGCAGAAGCAACTAAGTCTACCATCGCATTTCGAAATAGATTCTACGCTTAATAATATAATTCCAAGCGTGAATTAACGACAAGGAATATATTGTGTGAGGAAGTGTGCGAAAGTGTGATAAAATATTCGATTTTGCATGGTTATTGTGCAGAGTGAATTTTTATGCTTTTGTGGAGTGTGTTGAGAGATACAAACACGATTTTTAGCGTGGGGTCAACCACCTCTGGAACCCCTATGGCCTCTATGTTTCCTGAGAGCACCCTCAGAGCACCTCAATGGTACTTCCAGAGAACCGCAGAGATCCACTCTGAAATTGG
>Ga0222713_10002757_pt1 | contig 18496 bp, 26 predicted proteins | sample C33_649DmetaG_FD_165061 | JGI IMG/M metagenome (GOLD analysis project Ga0222713, IMG submission 165061) | Estuarine water microbial communities from San Francisco Bay, California, United States - C33_649D | ecosystem: Environmental > Aquatic > Marine > Unclassified | place: USA: California...
TGCCCTAATGGTCTATTTGTATCTGCCATAATGTCTCCAAATTTAAGCTACTGTCCAGTTACCCATCGAGGAGCCAACTTTAAACCCAGTATTTGCGGTTTGACAAATTAATTCTACGGTATCACCTATCGCTGTACTTTCAATGTAACCAGCAACTCCCGTTGTTGATGCTGAAGATCCTAGTTGTATAGACTGACCAGCACCCTGCGTAATTTTAACTTGGTTTACGCTGTTATCTACTTTATAAACTCTAATTGAATCTCCCACACTAGCTGTAGTGGGCAATGATAGAGATATAGCACCACCTGTCGCATCTACAAAATATCCCTGATTAGCTACTAACGCCTGTGAAGCACTGATATTATTCCAGATAACTGTTGCTGTAGAAGCACTTATTGTGATCGAGTTTGCTCCATTTACAACGCTGATCCCTGCTCCAGCTGTTATGGTGGAAAGTGCTGGTGCTGATCCTGTTGCTCCGATCAATAACTGACCGTTCGACATGGTAAGAGAGGTAAGAGGTGAAGTTGTGGTACTCCCAGATATTACTGCGCCATTGATGTTAAACGCTGTGCTAGCAGTTCCCCCAGATGCAATCGGGATTGGTATTGAGAGTGCTGGGTTCCCTATGACTTGCCATAACGTGTATTCCCCGATGATGGGATCTTGGAAATAACCACAACTGATGTACCAGAGTTGATTTACAGTGTCAAAGTAGAGCGTACCAGCTGGTTGTTTGTTTTTTGGTACTGGTGCACCACTTCCGCGTATAAATATTACGTTGCTGACACCAGCTCCGCCTTGTCGGTTTATATATTGTGGGTATGGGTTTATAGTCATGATCAAGGCCGTTGAATCAAATATTGATTAGAAATCTATCAAACATCACGACTTTTGGCTACTGGTTCATTAACTTATTTTTTGATAAGGAAATCCAAGCTTTTTAATATATTCGTTCAAACTAGCTCCTAGACTAGGAGACTTACCAACAAACCACGCACCATATCGGTTAGATCCTTGCGTTTTTGCTTTAGCAGAACCGTTAGCAAAAAGATTGGCTATATTACGAGGCACATTATCGTATTTATAAACTCCATCCCCTTGAAACTTCACAAAAAGGTTCTTCTTTTGTGGGTTGTATTTAAAACCGTACACAGTTGAGCTTTGAAGGCCTGCTTGCGGTATACCTGCCTCTTCACCCTTTGAGATCTGGATAGTGCCTTGTAGCTTATTTAAAGTGTTTTCTAGGGCAGTTTTATTCTTCGCTAGTCTGTTTATATTTGCGTCAGGGACTTGTTTTGCATATTTAGCAAAAGCCTTTGGGTCTCCACCTGCTAATAGATAAAGAAATTCAGCACCTTTGGGTATACGATCTTCTTCTGAAACCTGTTCCTCTGCAAACCTAGAGCGAGCAAGATTTAGGGTATCTTGAACTACTTTAAATTCATCTTCTGACAAATCATTGATGACGGAAGGGAGCTGTTCTATGAGTTTACCTAGTATTGGTTTCAGATCTACCATTATGAGCCTCTAAGAAAGTTTTGTAGTTCTAACATAGAATTCATAAACGCTTGCCTATCTGTTGGAGCGGTAAGGCTTTCTGTCGGTCTAGCTGACTCTTGAACTTGTTTCATGAAGTCGCCCATTTGTTGTTTTTTTCTCATAGGCTTAAGCTTGGGTTTGAGTCCTGCGTCTTGAATCTTTTTATCTTCTTTGCTGGTAAAGAGTTGTTTAGGTTTCGAAGGAGCTTTAAATTTACCCTTAGAAGCAATCAAATCTTTAATTTCTTGCTTGATGTCTTTGCCTGTCTCAATTTTGAATTGTCTTGCATATTCGGCAAAGTTCTTATCCACAAATCTTTCGACTGATTTTTCACTAAATCCTTGGTCAATAACTTGCTTTATCGCATTTGCAGGAGTTGGCCGATTTTTAAATAACTCAGTTTCAAAAATAATTGGCTTAGATTCAACTTGCGGTTGAGGGGCTGGGGGCTGAGGGCTGATTGCTGAGGGCTGGCTTACAGATGGTGCTTTAGCTTCTGCCATGGTCATTTCTGGTTGTAAACGCTGAGCTGCTTCAAACCTTTTGATTTGTCCTCTTTGCTCAGGAGTCACAGGAGGTGTAATGATTTCACCAGGTTGTGCTCTAACAACTTCAGGGGGTGCAGGTAGTTGAGGTGGTGTAACTGGTTGCGCTAACTGTTGTGGCGCTACAGTTGCTTGTGGCTCTTCTGTTGTAATAGTTTCTTCAACTTGAATATCAGGTACTGGATACTTTTTACCTAATTTTGATAAGCCATAAGCAGCCAAGCCAACTGAAGCTATGTTTTTAACAGCGTTTTTGTAGTCTTTCTTGCTTCTTGACTCAATGCTATTTAGGTAATCACCAAATTTTGATTGAAAAATTCCCTCTGGATATTTCTCCCTATCTTTCTCTGTGTCAGTAAATAGTTGTTGAAGAGTTTTAGACGCGTTGGTACCCGTCAAAGCTAAATAACTCAGATCTTTTAATTTAGTGCTTGATTTACCAAGATTACTGAGGATGTCTTTTGCATCATTCCCTTTCTTCAAAAGGTCAAAAATTATTGGTAGATACCTTATTAACTGCATCATTTTTTACCTGCCAATCTATTTCTCAATTCTTCTTCAGTTCCTGTAATACCTATACCACCAACCAAAGATTTTAAAATTTGTTTATACGTTTTAGGATCATTAAGTGTTTCTTTAAAATTTCTAAACGCATCTTTCTCAGGATTTTGTATTATACGTAATTGCTTTAACTGGTCTTGATTTAATTTAATTTTGTTTTCGTTTGATAATTCACTAGCAGCTTGTAAATAATCTACAAAACCAATTTTACCAGTATTTATAAATTTATCCCTTAAAAGGATAAGATTAGTATTAGGATCAATTTTAAATACTTCTTCAATTTGATTTTTTAAGTTTGCTGGTGTTACGTTTTTAGTCTCTGTATTTAAATAATTAATTACTTGTGGACTAATTTTACCTCCTATAATTTCTTCAACCATTACTGGAGTATAACCTTTCTCAGCTGCTATTCTTCTAAATTCATCATTTGCGCCTAGATCTTTAAAAGGTTTATAAAAAACAGCTAAACTTTCTTTTATGGTTTCTTCAGGTACTGCCGTTCCTGTTACAGATCTGTACAATTTTTCTAAAGGGTTAAATGTAACTGGTAAAGATTTTTCAAATGCAGCACCTCCAGCAGCTAAAGTATTTGCCATTTGAGTTAATTTGGTAGTTGCTTGAGCTGTATTATATCCTTGGCGATATAGTTTTATGGCATAATCACCAAATGCTTGTAGAGTTTGTGGGTCTGCTGATGAATAGACTTGTTTCATAATATCTGAAGCTAAGTCTTTATAAATATTTGCATTTTGAATCTCTTGACCAGCCGCCAAGTTTCTTTGCTCCATCAATCCTTTAACTTTAGAACGTAAATACCACGGTGTTTCCCGAATCATTTCTTCTTGTTGTATTTGATTGTAGAATTGTGGCCCTTGAACATTTGTATCTTCCATAATTTCAGTTCTTGGAATCTTTTGATCCAACAATTCCATGGCTTTATTTGTTGTGTAAACGTCCAATCCTTGGCTTCCTGCTTGTCCCAAAAGACTGCCTAGCGCTTGTCCAAACTCTGCTCCTGCTGTGGGAGCTGGTAGATTTAAAATATTCATGAGAAGGTACCTCCTATACCGCCTAGTAGCCTTTCTAAAAATCCTGGTGTTCGGGGAGCTATATCGAAAGGTCTTTGTTCTAATGCTGGTTGTGTTTGTCCTAGAAGGTATTGAAGTCCTGTTTGTCTTAGACCTGCTCTTTGTGCAGCTAGTTGTTGTGCCAATCCAGTACCAGCTTGAGCTAGTTGTTGTTGATAGGCACTAGACCCTTGTGCTCCTTCACCCATGGAGGTAAAACTTTCAGCGATACCAGGGATTACTTGTTCCCCAAATTGTCTTCTTATTGGTGCTTCTAACTCTTGCAGAAGTTCAGGATCGCCAGAAAGTAATCTGCTGATAAAGTCAAATCCTCCAGGAAACGCACCTAAAGTACCTTGCGCCATTTGCCCATACAACATTTGACGACCAGGTATATTACCGTACATTTCAGGTGATCCTGTAAAGAATCCTCCCCGACCTGTTGGTGTAAACTGTGGCTGAAATCCCAGAGGGCCTCCTAATACGCTCGGTGTCATGCTATACCCCGCCAAATCTTGAAATGCCTTTACCAATACCTTGCAATAAACCTAAAGCTCCAGTTTCTAAAGCACCTGGTCTACGTGGCATAAGATCAAAAGGTCTTGCTGCCATTACTTGCCCAGCTTGTGAAAATAGTTGATCTAGTGCTGACATTCTCATACCTGTTCTACGTGCTGCTAAATCCTGTGCTAAACGGCCTGCTGCGGCGTTCATTTGTTGTTGATAGGCACTTGAGCCTTGTCCACCTTCTCCACGAGCTGTAAAGCGTCCTGCTAGCTCTGGTACGAGTTCTTCTTGGAACATGCGGATTGCTGGTTGTTCAAATTCGCTATAGAGTCCTGATTCTGGGCCTAGAAGTGTACTCAGTAGATCGTATCCACGAGGTAAGTTCTGCGTTAAACCTCTGATCATCTGCTCATAAAGCATTTCACGACCAGGTGTACGCACGAATTGTTCAGGTGTACCTAAAAGAAAATCTCTCAAACCTCCCCGTCCTGAGGGTGTGAATGTGGGGCTAGTTAAACCGCCAGGCTGAAACCCTGGTGCAGCAATGGACATAAGACCTCAACTTTTATTTATAACAATGACAGTTTTATTTTTTTTAGACTAGTTTACGCATTTTTGACGTATTCAATTGTCACAAGAGTCTTTGTGTAGGCCGTATAATTGCCAAAGGTTGTGATAACGATGTTAGTCGCTGTGAGGTCTAATTGCACCTGAGGTGTAGCTTGTACGTAGGGTAGTGGTATGGCACCAACTGTAGGCTGTGTAGATGCTCCATAGATGTTTAAGAATTCGAGATCGGTATTTGTAAAATCAATACCGTGAGCGATGGTAATTGTTCCTGTGTTCGGTAACGTTCCGCATTCAAATGTTTTTCTAAAAGCAAAACGGTTTCTTTGGGGGTTACCTGGAATATAAACTTGTTGGCCTGTGATTTGCTCTTCTGACAAATAAAATCCAATCTGACGCAAATTAACAGCGGTTGCAATCAAGCTATAAATAAGAGTCAATTGATCGGGGAGTAATTTAGGGTCATCTGTGAAATCAACAGAGTTTGGCAAGAACGCTTGGATGTAGTTAGTTGTGTTAATCGTCATTGGATTAACCTGCCACTTGAAGTAAATTGGATCACAATAGCCTGTATGATCATCTGTGCGTAGCTTTCTGCGGTATAATTAGAAATTTGTCTTGTGTCCAAGGTCAACTGCATTCTTAAAGATTGTCCTTGCACGCTGTTTTGCAGTATTGACCAGACATACTCTTGGGATTGATTACCTATAAGAAGTTGCGAAGGGGATGTTGATACAAGGTTGCTATCCGAATAATCGATGTTATTGATTGTGGTAACGGTACCTAAGTTCGTAGTAATGTCCCCATTGATGGGGTTACCGAGTGTGGTGTTGTCGTAGATATTACAAACAAATGAACCACCGCTTGATTGGGCTACGTAGAAATCGATTTCGTTGATTCGGATTGAGATAGGGGATTGTAGGAAGTAGTTAAAATCTTTGGTGACTACATTTGGTACAATAATTTTTGTAATCTGTCCTAAACCAAGATATGTTCCACTCCAGCCTAGAGGCGAACCATCCGCTTTAGTAACGGTTACAGTATCATTACTGATAATCGAAACTATGTAGTTATAATCATTAATACCTGATGTCCCTACACATCCAGTTATTCTTATGGCTGCTCCTTCATCAAAACCGTGATCTGTAACAGTTAGAGCACCTGTAGTGTTGTTTACAGCGGTAATGTTGAGTTGTGCATCGTTAACGTTTAGACCTAGCAAAAAGGCAAATACATACCCTTTTTGGTTTCCTCCGATAGAATTACGGTAACCTGTTATTTGCTCAGCCGATCCCCATTCGAAATCTGCTTCACCCCAAGTTATCTCTGTATTCCAACTAATCGATTGATCAATCTTCAAATAAGAGTAACCTAGGGCGGTAACGTTATCTCGGTATTTTGCAAATGATTTATTGACGTAGTTGTAGACTAAAATTCTATTGGGATATGGAAATGCTTCGTTATTCAAAGAAGTAATTGTTGCATCGGGATACGCAAAATAGACGATCTCCTCGAAGTAGTTGATATTACCAGAAACTCTCTGTGGCCCAAAATCGGTGTTTTTGATCTTGAATATTTCTGATGGGATTCTTTCATCTACTCTTAAGATGTCCGTAGTTGTAGATTCATGAACTCCTGTCTGACCAAATCCCATAGCGTATTTATCAAACTGTACCGTGGAGAAGGTAGATTCAACACCTAACTGGTCATTGATCTTTTGAAATACAAACGGGAGGACTTCATTACCTGTATATACAAGACGGAATGTAGATCTTTCGCAATAGATTAAAACTACGTCTTTATTTTGCGCTATGCTCGTAATAAACTCATTCGTAGGGACATCAATATAACCTCCCCGACCTGGTTTAGTTTCATCCCATGAGTATGGATCTACTACTTGCCCTGTAGGGTTTTGTCCCCAGAAAGGTGTTCCATTTTGTGACCAACGCACCCGTTGTGGATATCTTTGGGCGTTTACATTCGATACGCTTCGTTTATCTTCAACGGTGTTAAAGAAAATGGTTCGGTCTTTGAATACACATCCAACTAAAGCACCCCTGAGATAAACTATATCTGCTAGTGCTGGATTTGCGTTGAGATTGAGAGGCGGTTGGAAGTTTACAAATCCTGTTCCATCATACCAGCGAATACCGTCTCCAGTTCCAGTTAAAGAACCTCCTACAACCATGATTCCATCACCTATGGCTGGGCCGGGGGCTGTGGCTGGGCTGATATCAAATGTGTTTGCAGTTACATTGCTGATTACAAATGGAAAAGCAATAATTCCAGCAACTATTGTAGAGGACACAAACGATACCACCATTCCGTTCGATAGACCGTGTGCTGCTGTGGTAGTTACTGTAGGTGAAACAAAACCCGAAACAGTTACAGCAATTACATGTTGTCCAGGAACGTTATTCGTCGTCCAAAGAACATTACGATAGTTAAATGTATCAAACTGTTGGTAGTTTGCACCTGTCCAGGTTACTGCTGGCCTTGGAGTGCTCGTGCTTTTGTAAAAGCTTTCATCCTCGTATTGTGTGGTTACAAACTTATAGGCGTATTTAGTGTCGAATGCGAGATTCTCTTCTATGTTCAGTTGAGTGGTATCGAAGTTTGGTAAGCCCATGACAGGCAAGCCAGGGTAATAGGCGAATGTAGCTACAATAGACGTTGCTGCTGGAGCTGAAGCGATTGTTATAGCACCTGTGGCGTAATTGATTGTGCCTGTTGCTCCACCACCAGCCAAAACACCTAGGCCATTGTCGGTAAGAGTAGCAGCACCTATGACGATGCTAAAGGATTCTCCTTCAAAGTTTGCAGTAGTTTCAAGTGAGGCAATTGTGATGATATTCCCACTAAACGCCCCTGCTCCATTTGTAGAACCCAACGTAAATTCAATTTCACGTCTTAATCTACCAACAAGCTTAACACCGTCTTTTTGCTTCAAACGATTACGCCATATAAGAGCGTCTTCAAGTGTAGGAAATGCATCGTTAGACAACTTCGCTGGGGCGATGTTGGTTTGGTATCCTGTTGCGAAATCTGAAATAACGAGATTATTTGCACTCATGGAGCTAACTCAACGATTGCTTGATAATACGTGGGGCATGCAAAAGCATTATCACCGTTTGTTTTTAAATATCTTGGTTTAAAAGTTCCTAATGCAGGGACATTGTTTATGTTTTCAACAAATATGAAAGCAGCATTATTTCCTAATGGTACTGTAATTGGTGGAGCAACTTGTAATGTTAATTGATAAATATTTGCTACATTTATTCCGCCAACTTGTGGAAATGTTTGGTCTACGTTATTAACGAAAGCAGCTACATGACCCCAAACATATACCAAACCACCTGGCAAAAATGTATATCCCTGTGTTCCTACACCACTACCAGAAAGTGCAGGTGTAAGTCCTCCAGAGCTTAATTGTATTTCACTTCCATTGTTAGCCCTTCTAAAAAACCACTCTAGATATGGTGTTCCACCAGCTGTCACATTTTTAGCATACAACGCAACTTGTGTCGTTGTTGTGGAGGGCCCTACAGCTTGAACATTCAATCTGACTTTGTCATGTGTTAGTCTTGTTCCTGAGGTTGGATCATTGATATCAGCATGATCATTCGATAATCCAGCAGCTAAGTTGTCAAAGTTTGCTCGAATCAGGGATGTTGTGTTTTTAATTTTCTGGGCTGAAAGAGGGATGTTTGTTGTGTAAGTCATACTTTCATCCTAAAAGAAAAAGTTATTGTTACTAAATTGTCCTGTCATTTGAGCAGAGTATAACGTTGCTACTCTCTGCACATCTTGCTGGTTTAATGTTCTCCTTCTCACAAGATCCATTTGCTCTTCTAGATAGGGTTGATAGGCTTGAGCTTGGTCTAACTTTCCTGTATCGATGAAGATCTTCTGAGCTGCTCCAAATGCAAGAAGTTGCCACATAGCATTGAATACGGGTTCATCTGTAGGGTTCGTAAGTTCCGTAGGTTTCTTGTAGACGTTCATATTGACGATGTAGGCGCGGTCTGGGATTGGTCTAAAGGTAAATGTATCCTCGAAGAATAAAACCGACGTAGGTCGTGTAGCGCTGTAGCTGTAGTAGGTACAATTCACATCTGCTGCACTTTGAATCGCAATAGGGAAAACGATACCAATTACACCTGTTAGATAGTTGATCGTACAGAAGGGTACAATTGCTCCATTGGAATCTAAAAATAAACCCTGACCATTGTCTCTTAAAACGATTGAGTCTCCGTTGATATCAATAGAGGCAACAATCACATTAGAAACAATTGTTCCAACACCGTTTGTATAACCTGCAAGGACTGGGCTAGTGCCAAGTGTTGCTGTAAATGGTCCCGGTATTCCGCTACCTGTTCCGATACGTTGAGTTACATCAAGTGTTGGGAAGGTGCGGTTAAAGATGAGGGGATCTTGGAACCATTGAGTTTCATAGCCGTTAACCTGAATCAATGGCTCTACAAGTGTATAATCATTCTTAGGGAAAGAGTAGCTAGCAACAAAAGGCTCGGTATAAAACTGGTACGTCTCTTTGAGGTTTAACAGTTTCATTTGTTCGGGGAGGTCATAGAGATAGAACGTGTTAACGTAAAAATCTATGTTCGCATCACTGAGCTTAGCTGGAGTGTCTAAGGCTGTGATCCTTCGAACTTTTGTCCTTATTTGTTGTAGCGTAGCACTCATAGCCCCTCAGGAAGTATCTCTACAGAGAATCTTTTTTCATATCCTACTTGTTTATGGACTTGTAATCCACTTACAGGATCGGTTATATAATCATATTTTGGAATTTTACTATCCATCAAATGTTTTATTTCCATCTTTGTAAGTTCATAAACTCTCCCCGATAAAAGCTTTTGTCTAATCTCAGGTTGATTTGGGTATAGCTGTAGAGTGTATTGAATAGAGCCAGTCATAGGTGCTTGAAGATCGATAAAACGGCAACGGAACTTTTTCAAATCCTCTTGCATGCGTTTATTTAGTTCTTCTTTTCTCTTTTTCTCATCGGTAGGTAACGGATTAGCGTTTGATTTAACGATGATGTCGTGTTCTTTATGAACGATTGCCGAGACTGTCATAAGTTCTCCTTTTAATGTTAAAGGGGGCAGTTGCCCACCCCCTAGTGTTTTTAAGTCAATGCATACCAGTAAAATACATTACCTGCTGAACCAATTACGTTTGCCCCTAGAGCTAATCCACGAACTCCATCGTTAACGGATGCTCCTGGAGTTACGTTTCCTTGGGCTAATGTAGTTTGTGATCCTGCTGGCTCAACTTGAGCAAAGCTAAACGGCACTGCACCAGATGCTGGGAATGCGAAAGCTGTTGCTGCGGATGAATTGATATCTACCACAAATTGATTAGCTGCTGGTACAGAAGTAATCCTACCTCTGAGACCATTCAATTGGACTGTTCCAAAATCGCTCGGGACTTGAAGAGTTACCAATTGACCAACGGAATAACCGTGATCCACAGATGTTGTAATTGTTGTAGTAGCACCTCTTGTGATACCTACAATGTATTTTTGTCTTGGTTGCCACAGTTGCGGAACAATGAGTTTTTGACAAACCCCTGCTGTCGCTTGTGAAGCAAAACCAGATGAATCCAAATTGATCTTGAAGTTGTTTGCATCAACTACAATCGCAACTTGAAAATACATCCCTGCAATTTGTCTCATGCTAGTTGTGTTGGTGATCTTAATGATATCACCAGCAAGGTAGCCATGGTTCAAAACAGTGATTGTTGTTTGACCAAATCCTGCTGATGCAGAAAATGGTGCGCTCATGCTTTTTTGAGCTGCAAAACTGCTTTCAGATGAAAGGAACGCTGTCACTCCACCTGATGTAATTGCAGCACCTGTAGCGACGTTTGTAGCGGTATCAGCTGCATAGCCTTCATACCACTCAAATTGTCCTACTGCACTTGTGTTTGTTAGTTTTAGATATTTTGCTCCCGCTACGATATCCAATAGTTCGGATACGCCATCGGAGGTAAAGCTGCCATATACTGCCATATTCTATCTCCTTATGAAAGCGTTGAGTTAAGTAGGAACACCCATGCATCGTTGGTGATAACACCAGCATAGGCCATCTTCCAACCCACTGTTGCGTTAAGCGCTAGTGGTGAAGAGAAGATTGGTGGTCTATAGATGAACGAAGAGCTATAACGATCTTGTTCCACGATACAATAGGATTCTCTACCAATTACGATTAGTGGATACACATCCGCACCGTTTGCAGAAGCGTTAGGCAACTTGGCTCCAATTGAGGAGAGCAAGAAGCGAACGTTCGCAATCGCACCATACTCTGATGGCATAGTGGATTGGATGGATGGGTAGTTCCATTTGTAGGTAAATTGGGGAATGTTTTCGAACTGACCTTGCAATTGAGTCGAACCCATCGCTAGGTAAGAGTCTCTGGTGGGGCTTGTTCCTATACGATTTTCCCCGATGATACCGTCCATAAACTCGTACGCATTGTTGCTACGAAGTTGTTTAACTGTATTCACTGTATCAGAGAATGTGAGTTCTGTGGGGTTATCACCGTTTGATCCACCAGTACAGTTTACCTGTGACATAGTAGAAAGGAGACGATCTCTTGTGAGTTCATCCTCTGTTTGTCTGCTTTCTGTTACTTTCAGCCAATGCTTACTGACCAATTTTTTTAATTGGCGGAAGGTCTTGTTATTCCCTTCTCCTAATTTTTCAATTAGGTTCGGACTATCGCATACACTTTTTACAGTGTCTCTACCGCTTAGTCTCTGCTGCTGCACGAAATTAGCCAATATGTTACAATTAACATAAATAAACTTGGAAAAATCATGAATCAACGTGAAAAATATATTTTTCTTGCTGCTCTCATGGAGGGCGAAGGATCTTTTTACATAAGTAACAAATTTAACAATAGAATGATTATAACCAATACAAGTCACACTATGATTAAATGGTTGCATGAGAACTTTAAAGGGTACGTTTATGAGCGTAAAAGCAGATCTAATCCAAATTGGAGAACCAAATTTGAATGGATTCTTGAACGCGGTCAAGTACTGGAAATTTGTGAAAATATCCTTCCCTTTATGCTCTGTAAAAAAGAACATACACAAGTCATGATTGAATTTAGAAAAACATATATTTTTAAATATGGTCATCATGTCCCTCAAGAGATAACTGATCTTAGAAATCAATGTTATGAAAAGCTCAAATATCTTAATTCTACAGTTATCTAATTTCTGCTTGCATCTGGTTGTCATAGGCTATGCAGCCCTTAGATTTTCCAAGGTATTCAGGTAAAGTTTATTGTCGCCCATAACGTTAAGCGACACTCCAAGCCTTTCCGCAGCTGCGTTAAGGACGGGATCTTGTCTTTGCAGTGTAACTTGCTCATTTAATTCTACGTAAGTTCCATAGAAACCAACGACCGCATCAATGTTTACAGCGGTTAATTGTTGAGCTGGGGGAGTTTGTCCCGAATTACCGATTGGCACAAGTGCTGCTGCCAATGGGTTATATCTGGTCATCCTCAGAGTTGTTCCACCATTTGCCGGCATGGTTCTATAGTCCGCACCGATTGTATGGATGAAATAAGGCACAGGAGTACTGAGCAATTTCATCGAAAATGATAGAAGAACTTGAGGAGGCAGTGTTGAAGTTGTTGTAATAGACATCTCTAACCTCTATTAGTTAGCGTCGTCCTTGAGATGCTCGCATTTCCTCATACAACTTTTGACGCATTTCTGTCGTCATTCTTCCCGAAGCAAATTCCTCTGCGTGGTCAAGTCCGCTTTCTTTTAAAGAGGAGGTTGTTCTCGGTTTCTGTAGGTTTTGACGTATGGTTTGTTTATCCACCTGTTCTGGATTTGCCCTATCCATCATGCGGATATACCTATACGCAGCAACACCCTTCGCATAAGGATCGCTAGTAGCTCTTAAGACTTTCGCTAGTTCTGGTTCATCTTTTATTAGCTTTCTAACGTTTTCCTCGCTTACCACGTCATCGAAATCAGTAAACTTTGATCTAAGCCTGTCCTCTGCTGTCTCCGCTTCAAACTTCACCCTCTCTTGTTGGTAGAGTTCTTTAGCCATTTTCTTTGCGAGCAACTTTACGTCTTTCGCTGTGACGATATCATCGTCGGCTAATGCGACATCCTCTTCTTCTGGCTGAGGCTGACGGCTGACGGCTGGGGGCTGTCTTTTTTCAAAATCTTCTAATCTTTGCTCGTAGTATTCGAGCTTTTTACGCATTTCTCTCCAGTTCCGATCTTGTTTAGATTCCTGAACTTGAGCCTCTTGCGTAGGCTCTTGAACTTCTTGAGGCTGATGTGACACCTCTTGCTCTAACACATCAATTGGTTCTTCGTCATTCATGAGCTTTTCCTTGGCGAATGGATTATTACTGCCTCGCTTGTCTAGGGTACGCCTAGCCGAACAAGATAACACTAAATTAATTTTACCTACTGTTAATGTCAATTTTTTGTTATATAATCTTTAGCTTTGAAGGAAGATATGAAAGAAATAGATCTCGTAGAAGGTAGAAAAAATACCAAAGAAATCAACATCTCTGAACTATCAGCAAATGCTTATAGCACTCAAGAAAGGTTGCAAGTACAAGAGATAGTAGATGAGAAAAAAAAGAATCACCAAAAGATGATGGATAAGATAATTGCTGAACATCGTAACTATGACCCCCAAGGTTATTATATCGTGGTGATTAGCAAAAACGACTACACCAATACCAACGTTATCAAAACTAGGTATTTTGTTAGATCAACAAAACCCGAACCCGATTGGAGCCAAGATCTTTACTACTACGACAATCAAAAAGAGTGCCTGTATTTTATCTATAGCTTACCTAAGCAAGAGGACACGGTTTATTTCAAAAAGAATTGGGACCTATTCAAGCCTGAATGGGTAGAGCCCTACATGGCTGCTATTACTGCTATGCAAAATGGGACTCTTATTTATTGGGATGCACCTGGGAAAAAGATAGAAGACTTGACGCAACCTAAAAGAGATGCTACATCTAAAGTTAAACTCATCATTTAAAATGTTCTCCCTAGGCGTTTACTCAGCGTTCCATCCACAAAGAAGTGGTTGGATTATTTTTTTTTTATTTGTTTTCTTTTTTTGTATGATTGGATACATTTGGTCTGTCAATCAACCGATTGATTAATAAGAAACAAACATAAACCGGTTGTTTTTTGAAATTTTGGGAGGCTATCACGCTGAGTGTTTGGTGGCCTCTTTTTAAAGTCTACTCTATTACCAAACCATTTGGCGACTTTTTGACCTCTAAAAGCTAAAGAGTAGATATCAAGCATAAACTAGGTCGTAAAAAATCTAGCGCATTACTGAATTTTTCAGCCATCATTCTCGGCTTATGACTAAACGCTAGACTATCCTTTTCACTGCCGATTAACAACGCCACTTCTTACGAGCTAGCCTTAGACGTGATTTTGGATTTGCTGCCGCTTCTGGAAACATCTTCATTTGTCCTGCTGATCTAGCGCAATACGATTTCCTACGAGCTGATCTTTTCGGTCCTGGGTCTTTCTCCGTTACAGCCATAGCAAGCTTAGAGCCTGGATTTTCTCTGCGGTAGGAAGCAATTCCTTTGGGATTGAGTCCGCCGGATTTTTTGTTTTTTCCTTCAGCTCTTTGCCAAGCAGGCGTTTTGTATTTTGCCATGGTGACTCTCCTAAAACTTTAACGTGATGGTTTAGAGCGACTAGGTGCATAAGTTTTAACCATGGTAGGTTTGCCTTTGATACCTTGTTTTTTAGCCCTTTTACGCGTTACAGCTGATTTAATTTCTGAAGGTGACATAGATGCTGCCTTAGCTAAAGGAACGCATTTGGGATAGCCTTTAGAGCTTAATTTGGCTTTCGGTCTACCGCATGGAGCAAACGATCCATCTTTCTTCTTGCCAATGTTCACCCACTTTTCAGCGAACCATTTTTTAAGACTCATAAAGACCAACCTCACGACTCATAACCACCTCCCCGAGCTTTATATGTTTTAACAAGCCAAGCATTAGCGTAAGCCGACGGGTAAACTTTAAACTTCTTTTTGGCTTCTGCTTTTACACGTGCATATAAAGCAGGGTTCGTTGGTTTTGGAGAACTATTTCCCACGTTTAAAGCTCCTAAGGGTTAGAGCGAGGTTTGCTCTTTTACCGATCTTACCACCTTTTTTAGCAGCTGATTTGAGTTTGGCGACAGGTATTTTTTTCTCCATGGGAACTTTAAGAGCTTTATGAAGTTTGCCTTTAGATTTTGGGTTTAGTGCTTTTTGAATCCACTTTTCCATACTACTTCTTCTTCTTAGCCATGATTTTGATGCCAAGAAGAACTTTTTCGCCCTTCATGTGTTTCTTTAATTGTGCTGGTGAATATTTGGCATATTCTTTGGCGTGCTCTTTGCTCATTCCAGGAAGTTTTTTAGAGCCTTTATCCATCTTCGAAACACTAGCATAAGATTTCTTGCCAGCTTTTTTCTCCATACCTTCAGACTCATGCGCTCTCGCTTTAAGTGATTGTTTCTTTTTGCCTTTGTGTCGCATTCCCAAAGACTCTTTTAATTTATCCATAAACCCTTGATGCATTTTACCGCTCCCTAATTCTTCGCCATTTGATTACAGGGGGAGAATTCTTTATTTTGTATCCTTCCCATATTCTACCGTTAAACCAGGCTTTGAATAGTTGCTGGTCAATGGTTTCTATTTCTACCAGATCAAAAGGTATAGGGCTATAGATAGTGAAAGATATCCAACCTTCTGGGTCTTTTTCTATCTTGGAATAGAGTATTTTGATGTTATCAACGACAATCAATCTTTTGCTTTTGTCGGGAAAAACAATCATAATCCCTCCAGCTTTTTTGATCTGGTGAATACAAATTAAAACATGAGAAGTTTTCTATCTACTTACGACCTAAACTTATATTTTTAGAAAGTCTTACTTCGCTATTTTTAAATGTCCAAATCTCACAATTATCTAAAAAAACGATCCAGTAAAGATCTCCTTCTTCACCTGAGTCCATAAGAAAATTTGCGTAGCCGTGACCTTTAGGAGTCACCATCGATATGATCGGATTGAGTTGAAGTATCATGTAAAGCCTTTGCGTAGATGATTTCCAGTTTTTTTAGTCCATCATCAATCGAGATAGAACCCTTTTTCTTTTCTATCTCCCAAGCTTTAAGATCATCGTCATAGAGTGGTTGTGAATCTTTGTATACAGAGGCGTTTATCTCGTTTTCTAAGGCTTTCTTTTCTCTACGTATGCCTATCATTAGTCTTGCATAGTGATAAGCTTCAAGTAGATCGGGATATCGTGTTAGAAGAGTTGTAAACTTGTTTTGAGACATCCCTTGCATTGCTATGAATTCACGAACAATTAGATTTTTCTGATCATGTGCATAGATGTATAGTTGTTTTACAAGCTCATCAATTTCTTTCATAAACTTTTATTTTTGTTCCTACCTCAATACCGTACTCTTTTTTACCAGATATTTCAACTACTTGCTTGTCATCTATGTAGATAATCCCTGTTAAGATATCTTCCATTTGTTTATTCAGGTTCGTTGTGTCAGGTCTTTTGGTATGGAATAAAGTGTCGTTAAAAGTGTTTTTCAAAACCTTTTTTAATATGGTTTGCGGGTAGGGTAGAGTATGAACGAAATCGATGCTTATTGGTTTTTCAGTGGGAGGAAAAGGAAAGCGTTGAATTATAAGGCTCTTCACATCGTCGATGTATGGCTGGTTAACGTTGTAGAAAACGAAACGAGATCTTTGGACTTTCCAAGCTTTTGGTAATCTATCGATGAATGTTTCAAAGATGAGTTTCATAAAGTCCATACCTAGCTAAAAGGAAGTAAATAGTCTAGGTATGGAACGTGGTTTACTTCTGAGAAGTACCATATTTTTTGATCTGATTAGATGAGTAAGCAACAATTTTGTCGGCTTCTTCGAAAGTATCGTCAGGAATAGCATAAGCTGCGTCCCCACCTCTACTTCCAGCACGACCTACCTTCATACGTTTTACGTCTTGAGGCATGTTGGCGTATTCATCATGATCTGCGAACATTTTCATAATGCACCTTGTTGTTGTTGGCCTTGGGCGAGACCAGGGACTTGACTAACTACATTTGACAATTGTTCATTTATTTTTTCAACTCCTAAATCTTGCTCAGGTTCGATTTTTGTTTTAATTGTCTCTAGAACTGATAGAAGCTCTTTTAAGTTTGATAGGTCTAAGCTTTGAAGACGTAGGGCCGTTTCAACGAGATCAAGGTTCGCTTTAGTCTTATTTGCTTGTGCTTGTGTGATCCGTTCCGCTGATAGTGCGGTGTCGAGAGATACTTTATTCAATCTTTCCGCAGCGAGTGATTGTTTCGCTTTCGCTTCTGCCATTAGATTTTCATTTTCGATGATCTGTCTTTGTGTCTGTAGCTGTTGCTGTACTTGTGTTTCCCTTTGAGCCATCATCTCTTGTTCTGCTACAGCGTCGACGAGTTGCTTTTTGTCGATGAGTGGGGAGTTTTCGATATATAGCTTTGAAGGTACAGGGACACCCAATTGACCAAGTTGAACGAGTTGTTGGAACTGTAGACGCTTTTGGCTGTCTGTGTAAGCGACTTCATCAACGACTATGTTAAACTTAGTGAATGTTTTGTTTTGAATCATAGGGTCAATTTCTTCCCCTACCACATCTTGATACTTTCCAAGCTTCCAGTTGTTTTGTTTGCAAGTTAGCATCTTCTCCCCGACAAGCTTTTGAGTAGTATCGAGTTGATCGAATAACCGTTGAAGCATCGTTAACCCAGCACCTTGACGCACCATAGCTAGTATTCCTGGAACATCATCTTTTGCCATTCCCATCAGCTCTTGATTAACAAGCCCTGTTTGATAAACGAGGTTCTTAAGTTCGTTTTGTAAGCCAGCAAGTCCTGGGTTCGGGGAGGTTGGTTGGATCTTCTCGATATCTGACATGTTCGCATTTTTAGCGACTTTCACGTTGATACCGTTACCGCCTTTTTTGAGGTCTTCGGGATTGACGACGGCGTTTTCTTTGTACTTCCAGCCAGAGTTTACTTGCGATTCGATCTGATCTGCGGTGTTTATCAGGACGCGGTTATACAAGAATTGCGAATCGCGCATACCCCTCACGAGGCCTTGATGACGTAACGCAAAGTTCGTTAGCTCAGGGTTGTAAAAGCCATAACAAGGGGTCATAGGGTAGCAATCTAGGCCTGTTGGGTGCGGGCCAGAATAGAAAACTACCCCATTGACGACGATGTTATATACAACGGTGGGGACATCCATTTCAATGATATCAAGCTCAGGATATAGTCCCAGTAGGTCTCCTAAAGCTTCTTGATTCGATGATGTCCACTCTTTTGTTTGACCCGTTCTAGCATCAACGATGAATTTTCCTTTACGCGAGCTTTTGTAATAGTACTCATCGACGGTGTAAAGGCCAATATCTCGCATGTAGTAGTTTTCGGGCATGAAGATAAACTTGCCATCTTTCTGATATACGGGTTGTAAGTTGTCTATCTCTTCATCGCGTTGATAATTGAACATGCGCTTGACTTGGCTTTTAGTCATAGCTTGACGACGCCATACGGATTCTGCGTCACTCATGTCAAAATTTTTATAGAACGGGTCTATCCAATAGTAATTGTACGGAACATTCGA